>Ga0114951_10001763_pt1 | contig 25912 bp, 19 predicted proteins | sample AM7aDNAmetaG_FD_88677 | JGI IMG/M metagenome (GOLD analysis project Ga0114951, IMG submission 88677) | Freshwater microbial communities from Finland to study Microbial Dark Matter (Phase II) - AM7a DNA metaG | ecosystem: Environmental > Aquatic > Freshwater > Lake | place: Finland: Lake Alinen... | reverse complement strand
CCAATCTCCCCTCTCCGCACGGAGAGGGGGAGAAAAGTTTGTTTTTTTGAATCAAAAACCAATCTCCCCTCTCCGCACGGAGAGGGGGAGAAAAGTTTGTTTTTTTGAATCAAAAACCAATCTCCCCCTCTCCGTGCGGAGAGGGGGTCAGGGGGGTGAGGTATGAATCAACGAAGGGAGCTGATGCGTGAGGCAGCAATCATGATTACGGTTAATAAAATTTTAAAGCGGCACTTTTCACCGGAGGTTTGATTATTACATCTAATTTTGCAGATATATTGAAACTGGCAGAAAAATGAAACCGGGCAACTTTCCCCCGACCTTAAGATACTTCTATGATCACTGTTAAGCATACGGTTATGCCTGTCACCGGCATGTCATGCACCAATTGTGCGGCCAATATTGAACGGAATGTGCGGAAACTTCCCGGAATCGGCGAGGTGAATGTTGATCTCACGGGTGAAAAGCTTACTGCAACCTTCGATCCGGCCAGCCTCAATGAACAGGATATCATCGATTGCGTGAGACATATCGGATTCGGGATAGCCATCGGTAAAACTGACCTGCCCATCGTTGGGTTGCACGACAATGCTGACGCGCTTTCGCTTGAAAAACTATTGCTCAGACAGGATGGGGTATTGTCGGCCAGCGTCAGTTTTGCCACGGAGCGTGCAGCCGTGGAGTTTATTCCCGGCATGACCGGGATTGCCGCACTTGCTTCCGTCATGCACCATGCAGGATTTGACCCGGTGCAGGCTGGTGAAACCGAAGACTTTGAAGATGTGGAGGCCAGGGTACGGTCAAAGATACTCAGTCAGCAGAAAATGCTGCTCGTCATCGGATTGGTATTTACAGTGCCGCTGGTTATCTTCAGTATGATGCGTGATTTCAATCTTGCCGGGTTTAAAAACGACCAGATGGCCATGCTTCTGATGGCCACCGTCGTGCAGTTTGTGGTCGGCTGGCAGTTCTATGCAGGGGCTTTCAAAAGCCTTCGGGCAGGCAGCGCCAACATGGATGTCCTGATTATGCTGGGTTCATCAGTGGCATATTTTTCCAGCCTGCTCGTAACCATTGGCGTTATTGATAGTCCACATGTTTTTTACGAAACCGGGGCAGCCATCATCACCCTGATCCGGCTGGGGAAATACCTCGAAGCCCGCGCCAAGGGAAGAACTTCCGAGGCCCTGAAAGCCCTCATGGGGTTGCGGTCTAAAACTGCCCGGGTATTCAGGGATGGTGTCGAAGTTGAAATTAATATCGACCATGTTGTTGTAGGCGACACGATCGTCGTCCGCCCGGGCGAAAAGGTTCCGGTCGACGGCATCATCAGCGAAGGAAGGTCAGCATTTGAGGAATCGATGATCACCGGCGAATCGATGCCCGTGAGCAAAGGACCCGGCGATGACGTGATTGGGGCTACCATCAACCGCGAAGGAATGATCAGGTTTGAAGCCACCCGGATCGGGAAAAACACCACCCTGGCCCAGATCGTCAGGCTTGTGCAGGAGGCACAGGCCAGTAAAGCCCCGATCCAGAAACTTTCGGATGAGATCGGCAGGTATTTCGTCCCGGTAATTGTGGGCATTGCGTTGCTGACCTTTTTCGGCTGGACCTTTTTCGGCCATGGCGGATGGCCGGCAGCCATGATGAACGCCATTGCAGTGCTGGTCATCGCATGCCCCTGCGCCATCGGGCTGGCAACACCCACGGCCATTATGGTCGGAACAACCCGGGGGGCAGAGAACGGTATCCTGTTAAAAAACAGCGAAACCCTCGAACGGGCAGGCCGCGTTACGACCGTAGTGCTCGATAAAACCGGCACCATCACGCGGGGCGAGCCTGAAGTGACGGATATTGTAACGTTGAAAGAGATTAACAGGGATGCTCTTTTACAGATGGCTGCCTCCGCCGAGCAGGGTTCGGAACATCCGCTGGGCAGGGCCATTGTAAAAGCTGCACAAGCGAAAGGACTGTCACTCACGGAGCCGGTAAATTTCAAGGCGGTAGCCGGACTGGGGGTGCGCGCCACGATTGACAGCATTGCTCTTGTCATTGGCAACCCGCGGATGATGGAGCTTGAAGCGATTGATCTTGTCTCCCTCGAAAAGGATATCCTCAGGCTCCAGACCGAAGGAAAAACCGTGATGATCATTGCTGCCGGGGAGATCGCGACGCCAACCAGCACCAGGGAAGCCGCCTCCTTATCTGAAACCATTCGTGCAATCGGGCTCATTGCCGTGGCTGATACCGTGAAAGAGGGCTCCCGGGAGGCCATTGCGACCCTGCACGAGCTGGGCCTGAAGGTCATCATGATCACCGGAGATAACCGCAACGCCGCTGAAGCCATTGCCCGGCAGGTGGGTATTGAAACTGTCATCGCGGAGGTGTTGCCCGGAGGAAAATCCAACGAGATCAAAAGGTTACAGACCGGTCAGGAAGGTTCGCCGGGACAAGTTGTGGCCATGGTGGGTGATGGCATCAACGATGCGCCGGCACTCGCACAGGCTGATGTGGGGATTGCCATAGGCACCGGGGCCGACGTGGCCATGGCCGCAGCAGGGATTACCCTCATAAGCGGGGACCTGCGTGGCGTAGGGCATGCTATCACGCTGTCACGAGGTACTTTCCAGACGATCGTCCAGAACCTCATCTGGGCACTTTTCTATAACGTTGCACTCATCCCCATCGCTGTTTCCGGGCTTTTCATGCCCATGTTTGCCGCCGGGGCCATGGCATTCAGTTCGATCTTCGTGGTTACCAACAGTCTGCGGTTGCGCAGGTTCAACGTGAAGACTTCCGGGCTGCCAAAGCCGCTTGCAAGGCAGATCGCAGAACTTTTGCCCAAAATTCTGGTACCTGCAGCATCACTGGCGGTGATCATCATCGGGCCGCTCATGCTGATGCCGCCGGAAACGCCAACGCATTCCCATGGAGTTCCCCTGCCCACGTTGGTTTTGGCCGCGGTTTATGGCGTGATCGCCCTGGGAGGCCTGGCCGGGCTGTTGCTTGTAATGACTTTCCGCAGGAATCAGAAACGGAAACCAAGCAGGATATAAACCCGGTTCACCGATGATTTCAGAACGACCTGGTCGGCGATTCCGTTGGTCAGTTCATACCTGCCCTCGAGGGAAAACCGGTGAAATTTAACCCCCAGCCCCGCGAGGAAACCCAGTTCCCACTTCCTGGGTCCATTGATGGCATTGGCTTCTTCAACCGTTTGCGGCCCAAAGAGGGAAACCGTTTTTTTGTAGTTCTTCACGGTTATGGCATATCCGTTTGATATCCCGGAATTCAGATAAATTGCAACCTTCCCCAAAGGATATTTAAAACGCAGCATGTTGTTCATCTCCAGGTATGAAAACCCCAGGGTCGTATAGGTGGTTTGGTATTTGTCGGCATACTGGCCGCTGGTTTTAAAGGAGGAGAATGCCAGCTCGTTGCAAATGGACCATTTGCCATGGTTTCGCGGCAGGATGATATCAAAGGCGACCCCGGCCGTGAAATTTTCGGAATTGGGGTATTTTGCATTCACAAGCTGAGGGAAACTGCTGCTGGTGAAATTGACCGATGTCACCGACAAACCAGCCATGACACCAATTTCCAACGTTGTCTTTTCCGTTTTTTTATGGAAGCTGATAGCCGACCCGGTACATTTGTAGTAGGCAAGAAACAGGTTTTCAAGGCTATTTTTCTGGTAACCGGTTTGATTGATCTTCAGCTGGAGTTCAGGGCAGTCGCGAAGGTAAATGGTAAGCTGGCCTACGAATTTTTTATTCTCGCCGATCAGCGTCTGGCCGTCCTGATACTGAAGGTATTTTTTGTAGACAAGTAATTCCCAGGAGGGTCCCTGGCGGACATAGAATTGTTCCTTCCCTGTGCTGGTCCTGTAATAGCTTATGCTCTTTGCCCCTTTCACCATGATTTGAAGGAATGTGGTATCAGTCTGTATCTGCAGTTCCCTTTCGTGTCCGAAATTATTGATGTTTGCCGAACTGATTTCGGTTTCAACGATCGCCCCTGTGTATTCTTCATCAAGTACGCTGAAACCCAGGATGCTCAAGGGTGTAAAAGCTGATTTGGGGGCGCCGGGGCTTTGTCTGAAAAATATTTGATCCGGGTTGGACGACCAGTTGCGGTAGTCGACAAATCCGCGCAACGTGTCGCCGTTCAGCCTGATGAGGTATCCGGGTACAAAGTTCTCCTGGCTGAAAACTGGTTGGAGAATAAGAAGGAACAAGGTTACTGCTGCGATTCTTTTTACGAGGTCTTTTAGCTGCATATGGGTTATTTTTAGTTTGCCGCACCGCAATGGTCAGTGCGCGTGAGGTGTGGAAGGTTATTTCTCTTGACCAGGAATAGTCAGCCAAAGTTATTAAAAATCCGGCTGTCACTGGAAAACCAATAGTATTATTGTTGATCCATGGCATGCATCCTGGTGAAAGTTTTAAAGAAACAAGGTGAAGGTTAGGTTATTTTATTGTTTAAACTTGACTTCATACGTAAAATGTCATACTTTTACATTACTATTTGTCATTGCACTTAATTACGAGCAACATGAAAATTACCCCCGAAGAGGTGAATAAAATGAACTTCGGAAAAGTCATAGCGGATGATGTAATAACATTTCTTGAAAGATTCAGCCGGATGGAATACCATCGAATGGATATTATCCGGCTTGATGATCAATGCCTTTTCTTTCTCCTGCGGATTTTGTTTCACATGCAATTATACCGCCTTTATAGCGACACGCGCAATCCGGCAATCGACAAGGCGATCGACCGGCTGATTGTGCTGGTGAGTAAAAGAATTTCGCCCGACCGGATCGGCGACCTGATTACTGTTTTTACTGAACTTTCGGAGGAAGGTATCCAGTTGGTCCTGCAAGGATTGATGGATACTGAAAAGGTTCAAAAAAGTGATTTGGGTATTGCCGACCGGTTCGGGCCTTTTTACAATGATGTGAACCAGGTGATTGAAGTCTGGCCGGATGATTTCAGGATGTTGCTGATCAAACTGATCGACCTGGCCGACACCCTCAGCTCGGTGAACCTCTATCCCGTACTTCGCCGGGAAATACTGGGAAAGATAACCAACAATACCTTCAGGAGTGAACACAGGACCGATTTGTGGACCAGCAACCGCCGGTCGATGATGAAGACCTTCAGGTCGCTTGTCATGATGGAACGGCTGCCTTACCTGCTTACTGTTTTATTTGCGATCATCGGGTTTCTTGTTACGAACCTGCTCAATGAGTACAAGGATATGTGCATCGTTAAATATGACCATGACTTCCAGGTTATAACTTTGAGTGATATCCTCGTCGGAGATTATGGAAAGACTATGCAATCGAACCAGGGCAGTTTTACCGACAATCCCTGTCCCCAGTGTAAATCGAGCATGGACAACCTGATCCACCTCATTAAAAATATCTGCGGAATCAAAATTGACGGAAACAATAAATTTTACAAATCTACAGTCACCTTCCGCAACATCTCCAAATATTATTTAAAAAATATCGACCTGACCTTTAAATTTAAAGGGGATGACCGTGTGATCATGGGATTTGCTCAAACAAGTTCGCTGGTCAGAAGCGATTTTGCCGATCCGGAGGTATATGGGACCAAGGCCAGTTTCAGGAAGGTAAACATGCCTCCAGGCAGCAACATCATCCTTGAACTTATTACAAACACACCTGACTTACCTATGAATCTGTACCAGACTACCGAGCAGGAGAAAATTTTCCTGATGAAGTCAAACAGATTTAACTGGATCATCGATTCGAGGTTAAACACCATCTATATGCTTATTGTTTTTTCAGCCCTCATTATCATTTTAAACCTGATTCTGTATGCAAAATTCAGCAGCGAGGAAGTTTAGACTTCCCATTATATTTGCCTGCATCTTATTCCTGCACCTGTGTCCCCGTGCACAGATCAAACTCGACGGGGTTTCAGTTCAGGATGGAAGCCTGGATTATACCAGGCGCTGCCGGGTAAAGTTTATTTATAACAACGATAAAAAGCCGGATACCCTTAGTTACGCTGATGCAAAAAGCCAGGGAGGCAGCTGCGGCGAAATTTTAAGACTGCAGTTCCTGCCGGCTAAAAGTGACATCAATGATTATTACCCCATTGAGCCGATCGATTGCTGGAAGTTATCCTTGTACAAACCGGTTGTTAAAATACCGCTCCTGAGCAAGACCAACTCGCCTCCCTTGGCGTACGACGGGATCATCAACCCCAATGCAATCACCTATTTTATGCGGGATCCCGATATTGATCACTTTATCTGGAAGGTGTGCGACCATCTGAAGAATGAGAAATTTACCGAGAAACTCAATGTCGTCGGGGCTTCCGTGCCAACCTTCGCCGAGAACAGGGTGTTGCGTGGGAGTGACATAGACTGTTACCTTTATTATAACCCTGATACGCTGGCAAAACTTGTCAGGGCCGGGGATTCACTGGTTATTTGCGGGGTAATCCTTCATGAAATGGGGCATATCTTCAACATGCATACCCTGCATATGGATTCAACCAACATCGGATCAGAACTGGTTGCAGATAAATACGCCGGCAGATGGCTTTTTGCCATGGGGGCCGATTCAATGGTGATCACCAAAATGGCGGGGTTGATCCATAACGTAAACCGGACGGCCTATTACCCGGCGCGCCAGGAAAGATACAACAGTCTGATGGACGGCTGGAAAATGGAGCAGAAAAAACTGGATGATCACTTGCTTGCTGATTCCATCATGGAAGCCGGCAAGCTGGATACAGCCATGGTGTTGTATGCCAATAAAAGATACCTGGATGTTATGGAGATACTCCGTAACATGAGCATGGACCTTCATTTTACAGGGAATCGCCTGCTGGCTGAGAAACTGTTTGGCGAAACTTTCTATAAGCTTGCAGAAACGGATAAAGTGAGCTGGCCTAAGGCGATTGAGCATTTTGATATCTATCTTGCATTAAAAAAAGATGCCGATATGCTTTACAAAGCGGGCTTTGCCTCGTTTATGTACAAGTCATATGGCAAGGCAAATAACTATTTCAGCAGCTCAATATTAATGAAGCCAAGTCGTGATTTGACCGGCAATGCATACTTTTATTATGGTATCTGCCAGGAGTATCTTGACAGTCTCCCGAACGCATTGGCTGCGTTCAATCATTCGATCAGGGTTGACAGTCTTAAACCGGTGGTTTATTATTTCAGGGCAAAACTGAAGATGCGCGTCAATCCTGATGACCTTACGCCGGCGCTTGATGATTACATGAAGGCTTACCGACTGTTGCCAGCCCTCGACGGGAAGGACACGCTGAAAGGAACCATTGCCGGACTAACCTACCAAATGTACAGGAAAGCGACACAGCGGGGGGGGAAAGATATAATGATGACATACCGGGACCTTCGTGCCATGCAGCATTATAACCTGGATACCATCATGCCCGATTTTACCCGACAGATGGCGTTGGTATACAGCACATTTGAAACAAATAAAGATTCGCTTCACCGCAGCAATGATTCCCTGATACGCTATTGTTCAATGTACATGCAAAGAAAGCCCTGGGATTCGGCAAAAATCCTGTTGTTAAGTGGCCATGCATGGTATGATAAGTACCTGTCGGAGAACGGGGGGATGGTTGCCCTCAACAGGGCAGCAGCTGACCTTATGAATATTCCACAGAATGCAGCAGAGTTTGATTCGGCTGCCTACCTGGTTTCAATGGTCGAAATACAGAAGAAGGAGTTTTGTCATCTGCTCGATCGCTATGGCAAAGTGAAATCTGCAGAGTACCGCGATAAAATTGCAAAGGAAATTTGTCCGATTGTTAAGGCAATTAAGAAGTCGGATTGTTTTGAATCAAAAGACAAAAAGCTGCTCAGGCAGATTTGCAAGGATTAGTGATGGCGGCAGTGGAAGTTTATTTCTCTGAGGAAGTCAGTCGGCAGGTCATCGTTTCAGGTACTGCTGAAGGAGAATGCCTGTTACCAGGAACACCAGTCCGACCACAGTTGATAAGTAAATCGTCTCCCCAACGGTAAAATGGATAATGATGAGGGAGATGAAAGGGGAGAGGTAGATCAGGTTTGAAACCTTGGCTGTTGTGGAAGAAAATTTCAGGGCATTCAGCCAGAGGACGAAGGTGATGCCCATTTCAAAAAAACCGATGTAAACGGCCCCCGCAATGCCTGGCCAGGCGGGAATCCGGAATTTTCCTGTGGCAACGATTGCAACTAGGGTGTAAAGAAAGCCAAAACAGAAGTTCAGGAACAGTTTGCTTACTGCTTCGCGGTTATCTTTGATGTTGTATATCCAATAGAGGGCCCAGAAAACCGCGCTGCCAACGGCCAGGATAACGCCTGTTGCATGGGTGACCCCGTCAGGGTGGAGGACCCCGTCAGGGTGGGTGACCCCGTCAGGGTGGAGGACCCCGTCAGGGTGGAGGACCCCGTCAGGGTGGGAGGCGATAATGATGATCCCGGCAAAACTCACAAGGATGGCTAATATGCTCATCATGCTGATTTTCTGTTTTAACAGGGGAATGGAAAGCAACACCAGGATCAGTGGCCAGATGTAATTGAGGGTTCCTGCCTCCTGTGCAGGAAGAACCTCATAGGCTTTAAGAAGCACAACATAATAAAGAAACGGGTTTAACAGCCCGAGGAGGGCGGAATGTGTGGTTTGTTTCAGGGTCAGCGACGTCAACAGCCCAATCTTGCCCTGCACCAGCATGATCGCAAACAGAACTGTACATGCAGTGAACGATGAATAAAACAACAATTCCACAGGACTGAGAAAACGCAACGAGAGTTTAAAGGCCGAACCGATGGTTGACCAGCATGCGATGGCTGCAAAGGCAAATAAATAGGCTTTTTTCTGTAGTTTCATCAGGATGCGAAGGTACTTAAAGATCGGGAAAAATTTCTAAATTTGCTGATTGTCGGGAAAACCCTGGAAAATGAATATCGAATATTGATTAACGAATTTTGAAGTATGAAAAAATTAGCTGTTGTAGCCCTTGGCGGAAACGCTCTTTTACGCGGGGATCAAAAAGGTACCATCGATGAACAGGAGGAAAATGCAAATGCCACGGCCGAAAGCCTGGTAAAACTGCTCAAGCGCGATTACAATATCGTCATCACCCATGGCAACGGGCCTCAGGTCGGGAACATTATGCTCGCCAATTCGGCGGGATTTAAAATGTTCGGTATCCCTGAGATGCCACTCGATATTTGCGTTGCCTATTCGCAAGGTTTTATAGGATATATCATAGAACAGCAGTTGAAGAACGTTCTGGAAATTCACGACATGGAACGCGACATCATCACCATCACCACGCAGGTGCTTGTGAATAAGGACGATCCCGCATTTAAAAAACCTACCAAACCTGTAGGTCCCTATTATTCAAAGGAAGAGGCCGATGCGATGGCAAAGGACACCGGGGCGTTTTTCAGGGAAGACCCCCGCGGACGCGGATGGCGCAAAGTGGTTGCCTCGCCGACACCACTCGTCATCATCAATAAAAAAACCATCGAGAAAATTGCCCGCGGCGGGCAAATTGCCATTGCCGTTGGAGGAGGCGGTATCCCGGTTTTTTATGTGGCCCCAAACAAACTGCAGGGCATAGATGCAGTGATCGATAAAGACCTGGCCTCAGCCTTGCTTGCTTCACAAATTAACGCCGACAAATTTTTCATCCTGACCGATGTCCCTAAAGTTTGTATTAATTTCAACACTCCGCAGGAAAAATCGCTCGACCGCATGACCATTGCCGAAGCCAAACGCTACCTCGACGAGGGCCAGTTCCCCGATGGCAGCATGGGCCCCAAAGTCAAGGCAGCTATCCATTTCGTTGAGCACTCGGGGAAAGATACGATCATCACGAAAACCACCATGCTCGGCATCGACAACGGAGGAACCAGGGTTACGCTCGTTTAGGACGAGGGACGTGGGACGAGGGACGAAGGACGAGGGACGAAGGACGAGGGACGAGGGACGAGGGACGAGGGACGTGGGACGTGGTGAAGAGCAGGCTGGTGGGGAAAATATTTGAAAATCCCGGAAAAATTAGCGTAGTATTGTTAATTCCTTCTTTCTGTCTGATCATCCCTGTAGGGGATGACATTTCCTGTAGATATGGCACCCCGCCATCACACCCCTGTAGGGGGTGCATTTTAACGCCGCAGATGACATCGTTGGGATGGATTATTCGGCGAATACCATTTTTTTTACATCAAGCCCGCCGATCTTCAGCAGTTCGTTCTCCAGTTTGATAAACTCCTCTCTGCTGCCGGTGAGTTCGAGAAGGATAAGCCCGCTGCGGGCGCAGAAATCTTCCTTTACTTCATGCAACCCGAGACGGGTTTTAATGGTACATCCGAATTTGGTCAGAACGGATTGAATATCTGAAACTTCCTTCACCCTGTCGGTGATATGAATGCCGAGAATCCAGATTTCTTTGGTTATCATTGTATCAAAGGGTATTTAGTTTTTTCACAACCAGGTTTTTGAATCTTATAATAAATGAAGTACCTTGTTCTCTGTCGATTTCAAGGGCTCCGTCTAATTGCTCCACCAGAAGCCTTACAATAAACATCCCCAGTGAATTTTCAGAATCCAGCGTAAACGAATCAGGCAACCCAACTCCGTTGTCACTGACGGTGAGCGTGAACATTTCATCAGCATCCTGCTTCAGGTGGATTTCTATTTCCCCGTTCATGCTACCAGGGAAAGCATATTTATAGGCATTTGTCAGCAATTCGTTTGCAATGAGTCCTATGGGCAGCGCGGTTTCAATGCTTACTTCTGCAGCATCCAGCGAGGTTATCAGGGTAATCCGGTGCCCGCTGAATGCACTCGATATGATGGTCGCAAGGGAATGAATATATGATGCCAATGGAATAAGGTCAATGTTCTCAGAACGGTAGAGGTGTTCGTGGATCAGGGCCATTGAACGGATGCGCATTTCAATATCTGTGATAATACGCCTTAGTTCAGGATTGGCGTTGCTGCGAAGCTGGAGATCAAGCAGGCTGATCACAATGGTCAGGTTGTTCTTGACCCTGTGGTGGATCTCGCGCAGCATAATCCCCTTTTGTTCAGCGTTGCGTTGTTTCAGTTCGTCAACTTCTCTTTCTTTTGAGCGGTCACGCAGAATGGTCATGACCTGAACTACCTTGTTATTCCTAAAGATGGGGACTTTGCGGTTTTCCATAAACCGGGTTGTCCCATCAATGGGTATTTGCAATTCATTGATGGATATGGTCCCGCTTTCAAAAATATCATGGAGCTCACTGATACCGGCAGTATTCATAAATGGGTATACATCCAGAATATGTTTTCCGATTACATCCTCTGGAAGCCCCATGTTGTGATGGGTGTCTTTTAATGCCGCATTGATGATGACCACCCTAAAATCACGATCAACAACATGTATAAGGTCGGGTATGGAATTCAGGGTGTTATGGTATTGGATTTCAGATAGCTGGAACGCTTCCACCGCATGTTTGCGCTCCATGATCTCCTCCTTAAGTCTCAAGTTGTTTTCTGCAAGCGTTCTCTGGTGCATGAAGTTTCTCCAGTTGAGCTTTCTCAGGGTAAAGGCCATGATAAACCCAATGGAATACATGGCAATGATGAAAAACAAGTTGCTGAAGAAAATGATCGGCCGATGGGCAAAAAAGCCATTGGAAATACATGCCATGATAAAAGCTGCAACCTGCAGCAAACCAATAATGACAAGTGACCTGAAAGGCATCCTGTAGAAAACGAACAGCCCGATCACCACAAGCATGACCCACGCAAAGTAATATTCATAGCCAGGTTCGGAATAGCCCGACGTAGCGCCAACAAAATAAACAACAAAACAAATCCCGAGGTTTAGTAAGATGTAGATGGGATGCAGCCACTTGTAAAGTCGCCTGAAATATGTTACACCAAGGGAGATGATGATGAATGGCGAAATAATCCAGAACCTGTTATAAAACTGCGTTTCCGGCGCATCCCTGAAAAAAAAAGTATTGAAAAGCACGAAACAGAAAAACATGACCATGGTGAAAATCAACCCCATCCTCATCCCTGGCAGGGAAGATATCATGTAGTGCTGGTGAAATTCTTTCTGGTTCCTGGTGAACTGTTCCCTCATCCCGTGCCGGTTATAAACCAAAGACCATCCGCTGAATTTCGAGACCGCCGATAAGGCCCAGTTCCTGTTCGAGCTTGTTGCATTCTGCCGGGTCGCCTGCCAGCTGCAGGATGATGACACCTACACGGCTGCACACATCCTCCGATACTTCGTGGAACCCCAGCCTCGACTTTATTACGTGGGCATATTTTGTCAGTGTCTGCTGCGTCAGCCCGGCTTCTTTAATGCGGTCGGTGATCAATAAACCGATGATTCTGATCTCTTTCATGGGATGCTTTTTCAGAAATAAAGGTCACGTGTTCCGTTTTTAAGTTGTTCAATTTTACCGCTCAGGTTTTCTCTGAAAGCAGTATCTTCGATCTCGCCCAGTTTTTCACTGACTAGTTCATAGCCTTTTAATTTGGTTTCGGCCGGAGCATAATCTTCGAGGTATTCAACCAGGGTCAGGAGCGCGTTAGGCTGGCAATAGCGTTTGATGAACCCGGGAACGGAAAACTCCATGAAGTGCTCGCCTGTGCGGCCAAGCCTGTAACAGGCCGTGCAAAAGGAGGGTATGTATTTCTTGTCGATCAGTTCATCCATGATCTCGTTCAGGGTGCGGTTGTCATTGATCTGGAACTGTTCCATGTCAATGTCCTGGTCAAGGTTATCTTTTTTCTTTGAATACCCGCCCAATTCAATGTTCGTGCCGCCGTCGATTTGGGAAACGCCGAATTGCATGATTTCATCCCGGATAGCGGCCGATTCCCGGGCAGTCAGGATCAGTCCGGTATACGGCACTGCAAGGCGCAGAATGGCGACAAGCCGCGTGAATTCTGCATCAGTCACCATGTGGGATTTGTCGATGTTCAGCTGTGATGCATACTGTATGCGGGGAAATGAGATCGTATGGGGACCTACATTGTAAACTGCCTCAAAATGGTTCGTATGGCGAACCAGTCCCAGCACCTCAAACCGCCAGTCGTAGAGTCCGAACAAAGCCCCTATACCCACATCGTCGATGCCGGCTTCCTGGGCACGGTCGAGCGAAGTGAGTCTCCATTCAAAGTTTCGTTTGATGCCTCCGAGATGGACCTTCCCATAGGTTTCCTCATGATAGGTCTCCTGGAAAACCTGGTAGGTGCCGATCTTCGAATCTTTAATGATTCTGAACCCGTCAATATCCATCGGGGCGGCGTTGATATTTACCCTGCGGATCTCTCCGCGGCCGCTTTTAACGGAATACACCGTCCTGACTGAATCTGCGATAAATTTCGCGTCATAACGGGGATGCTCCCCGAAAACCAGGATGAGCCTTTTCTGGCCGCTGTCCTCCAGCGCTTTGACCTGGGCAATAAGATCATCTTCATCGAGTGTGATCCTCTTCACCTGCTGGTTGGATGCTTTAAAACCACAATAAGCACAATTATTCGTACAAAGGTTCCCGACATATAATGGAGCAAAAAGCACGATCCGTTGCCCGTAAACCTTTTCTTTCAGTGTCCGTGCACCTTGTTTGATCTCCTCAATCAGGTCAGGGTCGGTGGCATTAATGAGCACAGCAGTCTCTTCCAGGGTAAGCCTGTTTTTACCAAGTGATTTTGCAATAACTTCCCTGACACGTTCTTTGGTAGCCGGCGTAGCATGGATGTAGCCCCACAGTTCATCAGAATCGATGAAGGGTTTCATCCTCTGGTCTTTAATCTTGAGTTTTTCAGGTCTGAAAATCATGAAATCTGGACTTTATTGTAACCACAAAGGTATGAAAATAAGAGAGAACTAAATCCGTTTCTTCGACCGTTCAGAAAGGTAAACCCCGCTGATCACCAGCCCGATTCCGGCGATCTTTTGCGGTGAAAAGGATTCAGAAAGAAGAAAATAGGAGAAAATTGCCGTGAATACTGGAATCAGGTTCGAGAATATGTTGGTTTTGCTCATTCCGAGCAATTTGACCGAATGGGCGAAGAATACGAAAGATACCGATGAAGCAAGGATGGCAAGCAGGAGCATCGAAGTAACGACTTCTGCGGTTACGGTCACCGCGATGGTGGTTTTAAGTTCAAAAATCACGAAAAAAGGCATGAAAAGGAAAACGCCGATCAGGTTTTGTGTTGCGACAAGCAATACGGCGGAGTAATTCTCAGTGAGTTTCCGTAACGTAACAGAATAGAGCAAGGCCGCAAAGACGGCTCCAAAAAGGAAAATCACACCCCGGACATCAGCTACCAGTGACAATGACCTGGTGACAAGCATCAGAATCACCCCGCAAAATGAAATGGCAATGCCGATAAAATTGATGGGCGTCAGCCTCTCCTTGAAGGTAATGTAGGCAATCACAGGCGAAAACAGGGGGATTGTAGCAATGATCACCGCGGAAATTGTTGGTGTTGAGTATTTTAATCCGTAATTTTCACCAAGGAAATACAGAAAGGGGTTAAACAGGGCGGAAAGAAAAACAAGGAAAAAATCTTTTCGTTCCAGTTTTACCTTTTGACCGGATACGAACATAAAAGCATAAAGGAGCGCCGATGATATGACCAACCTGATAAAAATAATGGTTACAGGCTCATAGTATTGCAGGAGAACGGAACTCCAGATGAACGACATGCCCCAGAGAAGCATGGCCGTGAGGGCATAAAAATAAACCGGCAGGCGAATCTTTTTCATCATACGCAAAATTACACCTTTGTTTCCAGTTATACTGAGCGTTTGAGTTTGTTTTTTTGCAAACTCAAACAGTCGAAGTATACCAAAGGAATAAGGCTTTCGGGGGGGCTCTGCCGGTCCAAAACCGTCAGGATTCAACATATCTTTGCAGCTATAATTCAGTTTTTATTTCACAAGCGTGTAACATTTCAAAAACAGCTGAGTCCTTTTGCTAAAATCCGGGAGTTTGAAAGGTAAATTTATCAATATCCATCAGGAACTTATCGACGCGTGCCGCATCGGCGACCGGAAAGCGCAGTTTGAAATTTATAAACGCTACTATAAAGCCATGTACAATACAAGCCTGAGAATAGTAAACGACAGCGCCGAGGCAGAAGACATCATGCAGGAATCATTTCTTGATGCGTTTCAACGCCTCGACAGCTATACGGGCGAAGGCAGTTTTGGTTCCTGGTTAAAGCGTATCGTTATAAACCGTTCGCTTGATTTCCTGAGGAAGTTGAAAGATACCATATCCATTGACGAAGGTGACTTCGACATCACGGATGTGGAGGAGGTGAACATCGAGGAGGAGATTCTCTTCAGGGTAGCTGAAATTAAATTGGCCATCTCGCAACTTACAGAAGATTACAGGGTTGTACTCACGCTATTTCTCCTCGAAGGTTATGATCATGAAGAAATTTCTTCGATCCTCAACATCTCGAATCAGCTTTCACGCACCCGGTATTCACGTGCCCGGACAAAATTGCTGGATTTGTTGAAGAAAAACAGTATTAACAATGTATTTAGTGCAAATTGATCATGAAAGACCTCGAAAAATTCATCGTTGACCATAGGGATGAGATCGATTCTACCGAACCCTATCCCGGCCATTTTCAGCGGTTTGAACGCCGCCTGGCCAGTCATCCCGTGGCCTCCGGATCAGCCTTCCGCCCATCACTGATGCTGAAGATCGCAGCAATAATCCTGCTGATGATTACCGTTAGCGTGTTGGTATTCGATATGGCCAGCCGTGAAATAAGCCATCGCTTTGCATCCCGGGAACAGCGTGCTGAACTACCCATCGAAATCAGGCAGGCTGTTCAATATTATAGCAACCAAACAGATACGCAATTGACCACATTGAATAAACTGGCAGCCGCGCAACATGAACCGGGTGGCATCAGTGAAACAGCCGTCAGGGAGATCAGGGACCTTGATGCCGCAACGGCTGAATTAAAGAAACTGCTTGATGGCAATCCTGGAAATGAGCGGATTCTCGATGCCATCATCCAGAACCAGCAGATGAAGGAATCAGTGCTGAATACGATCATTTCCCGTGTTTCTCAACAGAAGTAACCAAAAAAATCCAAAAATTATGAAAACATTGCTAAAAATAACAATCTTCACCCTGATGTTCCTGTTTCTCCTTGGGATCAAAGGCGTAAAGGCACATTCCGAGTTCACCAGGGTGATAAAAAAGGAGTTTGCAGTCAACACCGATGCAATACTTACGATTAACAACAGGTTTGGCAAGATACAATGCACAAACTGGGATAAGAACCTCCTCTCCGTTGAAGTTACCATGATGGTCACGGCTTCAGACCAGGAGGAGGCAGATAAATTGTTCAAACACATCGCCGTTGATTTCACTGATTCTCCCACTGCCGTTAAAGCCATCACAAACTTCCAGGAGGCTGGGGGTGCAGGTAAAAGAAAATTTTCAATCGATTATATTGTGAGTATGCCGGTCTCGATCAACCTTGACCTAACAAATAAATTCGGAGATATTTTTGTGAATGAAACCCAGGGAAGAACCAGGATCAGTTTAGGGTATGGTAACCTTGAGGCGAAAAAACTCGACAATTCAGACAACGTCCTCGATATCAAGTTCGGTAAAGCCCGGGTGAATTGGATCAAAGGGGCTGTAGTTTCACTGAAATATTCTGACATGCACCTTGATTATGCCGGGAGCCTGCGCCTGGATTCAAAATATTCAAACCTCGATGCTGAAAAAATCGTTGCCTTCAATGTTGTGTTTGAAGGAGGACGACTGAATATGGAAAATTCGTCGGCCGTCGACAGCAAGTCGAAATTCTCGGATATCGATATCCAGCGGATAGATCAGAGCCTCAACCTTGACATCCAGTATGGAAGCTGCAGGGTTCACGAAATGCCGGCCGATTTTACCAGTATAAATGTCCGGAACAAATATGGCAATGTAACAATCGCACTTGCAGAACAGGCAAAATACAACCTCGATGCAGAACTTAAATTCTGCAACCTGGATTTCCCTGCCGATAAGGCCAAATTCTCTCTCCGTTCAACCTCCCCGACTGAAAATATCTACAAGGCCACCATTGGAGGATCTGAAACGCCCGTTGCCAGGGTGAATGTGCGCAGTGAGTTTGGAAACGTCAAACTAAAGTAAAGAATGCAGGAATGCAAGAATGCAAACAATGCAGGGCCACTTGTCCGCTTGTCCACCCGTACACCCGTCCACCTGTCCGCCTCAACTGTAACCAAATACCAAACCAACGTCAAATCAACAAAAATTGAAAACTATGAAAACAACCAGATTTTTTACCATGACCATGTTCATTTGCCTGTTTTTCGGGATGACCAGTCTTTTTGCAAGTTGCCGGATGATCGGTGGAACCAGTGGCGATGGCAACGTGCTTAAGGAAACAAGAACAGTGGGATCGTTTAATTCCATTGATGTGTCAGGGGCCTTTGACATTATTCTGAAACAGGGAGCAACTGAAGAGGTAACGGTTGAAACCGATCGTAACCTCCTGCCAATTGTGCGCACCGAAGTACAGGGAAATACCTTGAAAATCGAGACCAGGAAAGATATCCATCATTCAACAGTTCTTAAGGTTTATATTACCGTAAAAGACCTGAAAATGATCGATATGAGTGGCGCGGTAAATGTGAAGACCGATGGCCGCATCACCGTTCCTGAACTAAGCATTGACGGTTCCGGTGCCTCCGATGCCAGAATGGATCTTGCTGTTCAGAAACTGAGGCTCGATTGCAGCGGGGCAACCAAGTTGAGATTTTCAGGATCCGCAACTGATGTGAGCATGGACCTTTCAGGTGCTTCCGATATTTTCGGATATGATCTCCTGGCCGAAAACTATGATATTGATATCAGCGGAGCCGGGAATGCGCAGATCAACGTTTCAAAAAAGCTGCACGCACAAATCTCAGGAGCAGGCAGTGTGAAATACAAAGGCTCGCCCACAGATGTCGACCAGGATGTTTCAGGGGCAGGATCGATCAGGAAGGTCGACTAGCTTAACGGTTTTCCCCTGAAGGCTCCGCCAGGGAAGGGAGCATAAAAGATCCGGCTGCTTCTTATGCGAAGCAACCGGATTTTATTTTGGTGGTCTGAGGTACGTCTCTATAGCCCTGACATAGATGTCAAACTGCGCGATCCCCTTCGGGGTGATCCTGCAGGTTGTCAGCGGGCGCTTGTTGCGGAAGCTCTTCTCTGTTGAAATGTATCCTTCAGAGCTTAACTTCTCAAGTTGCACACTGAGATTCCCGGCCGTTGAACCTGTTCTTTCCTTCAGGAAAGTGAACTCAGCCTCTACCACGCCAATGAGGATCGAAACGATGGCAAGACGAAGCTGGGAGTGCAGGATCGGGTCAAGTTCACTGAGCGTGTTCATGTTTGTATTTTAATTTCAGGATGTAACCCGGAATAATGTACCCCGTGAGAACAGCTAATCCCAGCAGGACCAGCTGGATATCAAAAGAAACGTAACATGCAACCACCGCACACACCCAGCAACCGAGACTTCCGATCACCAGGGGGACGAAATTGAAGGCTTTTCCTGAAATATAGAGGCCGGTTCCGTAAAGGATCAATAACACCGGGTAGGCTGAGGTAAGGCCAAATCTTGAGCCGATCACCGCTGTCAGGAAAATGCCGGCCATCACGCTTGTCCACGTGTATCCCAGAAAACGGTCAACATACGTCTTTACCTTCTTTTCCCGCTTTTCCCTGACAACATAGATCACGGCAATGACTGCACCCAGAGGCATCAGGATCGGCCATGGCAGCCAGTTGTACGGAGAGTAGAAAACGGTAAGCAACAGATAGTTGCTCATACTGGCGATGAAGACAAGCCATCCCCACAATAAATAATGAAAGCTGTTATCGGCCAGACTGTGTTTTGCCGTATTGATCATTTCATTGATGAGCCTGAAGCTTTCCTCTTCGCTAAAGTTGATTTTTGTTTCCATTACTAAGAAATTTGGTTGAGTATATGTTGTTTTGTAAATAGATTGCAAATATAAACAGGTTTATGATATAAACCAAATAAAAATTAAAATATTTTTTATGATCCAGTCAAGAATAAAAGAAATTTAACGCGAAACTGAAGTGACGAATCTCCCCATTCTCCCTGGGGAGAAGGGGGCAGGGGATGAGGCATGGCACTCCAGCGAAGCAGGTTGATGGATTTAGCTGCGTGCCGGTTCCCTGATGCTACTGTACAATAATCTTTCTGCAGATGGTTGTCTCCTTGGTTTGGACTTTGACCAGGAAAACCCCGATGGATTCTTCAGGCATGGTCACTTGCAGGATTGATGAAGAACCAGGTGAATCCGTTATTCTGCATTGAACAGGTTGCCCGATGCCGTTGAAAATTCCAACAGATACCGGCTGCAAAGCTAATCCCTTCAGCATGATGGTGAAATGTCCGGAAGAGGGATTCGGGAAAATTTCAACCGGTGACGGGCTATCCGCAAGCTCATCAAAACCGGGACAAGGTTCAAATGTAATGTGTTTCACCGATGATACCGGCGAACACGGAGGCATCGGCAGACCTGTCAACTTCAGGTCGGCCATGGTGAGGCTTTTATCGTAGAGGCCCGGGAAATACAAGGGGGCCAGGCTTGTTTCATCGCTGAATAAACCATCGCCGGTTGTGGTCCATTTTATAGAAATGATGTTTGAGGCACTGCCCTGAAGTAAAATGGTGTCGATGTAGTGGCAGTAGCTGGTGTCATTTCCCGGGAATACTGAAGGCAGGGGCATTGGCGTAATTGTGAGGGTATCGGTACAAACCGATTGCCCGTCGGAAACCCTGGCAAAATACCGGGTGGTTATAACAGGCGAAACCACGATCTGTTTCCCGCCTGCCATGGTCCCGGAGGGATCGGACCACCATTCATAGGTATAATTCCCGGTGCCCCCTGAAACAGAGATATCCAGGATGCTGCTTCCTCCTGAGCAGATTAACCCGGTCGACGCTGTTGCGTGCATTGCGAGTACACGGGCGAAGCTGAAGGAGGCAATTCTGGTATTCCAGGTACTGTAGGAAGTTGAGTCGTAATATTCCTGGGTATACCAGAAAGTCTGGGATAACGATGGATCCACGCTCATGGCACTGTAATCACCCCAGCGGCCGCCGCTTCCCCAAACACCGGTTTGAGCCCCCCCGCCCGAAATGATCTCCCTTTCAGCGATCGTCATCTGGTTTACCGGGTCGTTTGCCATCCTGCCGGTATATCTCACCGACGGGTAAAGACCAGACCCTGAAACCGAATAACCGAGTGCAATATTTCCCTGCTGGTCAATTGCCGCACTCCCCATCCACCTGAAATTGCTGTCGGGCGCATAGGTGGACTGCTGGTGAAGGTACCAGTTTTCGGTGGTTCTCCTGAGTTCATACCACCTTATACCTGTGGAGGTTCCAACGTCGACCGTATGGTTGATGACGGCAGATTGATGGTCGGCAAATTTTCTGAAGTTCAGCCTGAACATAAGCCGGTCGTTGATCGGATTAAGTGAACTGCCGGTTCCTTTTTGCGGTATGCTTTCGGTGTTGTCCAAATATGGGTTGACCGAAATGCGGGAATAGCTGCCGAACGTCGAATTTGAAGGGTTGGACCAGTTGGTATGAAATTCCCTCACCCCAAGGTAATTCCGTTTGACAAAAAAGAAATACTCGGGTGTTGAAGGATCAGGAAAATCGCCGTCACAGTCGGCCGGTATGGTGGAATAGGCATCGTTGGCAGAGTTTTCCAAAAACAGGATCATCCTGGCCTGGGAATCACCAGCCATCATGGCCGCCCGGTCGAAAACTGCCGCCCCGGTTCCGTCGTACACCATCCCGCCCGTCCTGATGCGGTTATATGACATGTAGTACCCGTCGTGCCAGATCCCGAACTTCGGGTAATCGGTGAGGTCGTTGAAGGTAAATATCCACCGGTACCACGACCCGGTTGGATCAGGTGTTTGCGAAACGGCGATCATTTCATAAAACGGGTTGGATGGATAATTCGGCATCGACAGCTGGCTGATCAACCAGCGGTGGGCGTTTTCGTCATACAACACCACGCCGTCTCCGTTGCTCTGGCTATTGGGCATGCCATTCCAGATGGTGCCGGAGCCAAACGGTCCAAGGACAAGACCGCCGGTTTTATTGTAAATGGCACAGGCAAAGTTGACCATCTGGAAATAATGATCCGGGCCGGCATCACCGCTGGGATCAGGGGGAACGATCCAGCTGAGGTTTGAAATGCCGTCAAAATTCTGAAGAATCGAGTCGCCTGTTTTCACACCCTCAGCCTTCTGCTCTGTGGAACACCACGTCGCCCTGCTGTTTCCATAATGGGTACCAGGCCTGAAATAGTTTTTTACAATTCCATCTTTCCAGCTCTGATCAGCCTTTTTGACCCCGCCAATGCACATGGTCCTCAGCGGGGGTGAAATATCGAAATAAGTGGCAACCGAAACAATCGGTTTCGGTGTCTCCTGCGCAACTGCCAAAGCGGGGACAATATACACCAGCAGGAAAAAAAGGCGGAGATATCTCATTTTCTTTAACTCAGTATGCGCAAACAGGTACAAATTTACATTTTTATGCATGGCTTTGTAATTTTCCCGGCTAATTTTATCACTGTGTTTTTATTTTACTAATTTTGGTTACAACAACCCGGTGTCATGAAACGGATCCTGCTTCTGATAATAGTCATATTGATCTCTTTCCAGGGATTTTCCCAATGGAACCAGACAGACGGCCCGCAAGGGGGACACATTCTGTCGTTGTTAATTAAGGGCAACCGGGTTTTTGCCGGCACGCCAGCTGCCTTGTGGCAGTCGGCTGATTCCGGATCTACTTGGAAGAAGTCCGGAGATGGCCTTCCGATAGCAAGTTTTACGGCGATATCGGCCTCGGGTTCCCTTGTCTGGGCGGGTACTGGAGGCTCCGGAATTTTCAGGTCCGCCGACGGAGGTATTTCATTTACTTCCTGCAATTCCGGACTTGCAAACCACGGGATAAAGGCACTCCTGGCAACTCCAGACGCGTTATATGCAGGAAGTGGCGGTGGATTGTTTTATTCCACTGATTCTGGTGATCATTGGACAATGAAGGGAGGGGTGATTGCAGGGAAAAACATTACATCGCTGGCTGTATCCGGATCACTGTTGATCGCAGGATCCTATGGTAACGGTGTTTTCATTTCTGGCGACAACGGAAGTACATGGCAACAAAGCAACACCGGTCTTTCCGACTTCACTGTGCTATCCCTGGCAAACGGTAGCGGAATCATCGTTGCCGGCACAGAAGGAGGTAATATCTTTCATTCTGCGGACAACGGAAACAGTTGGCAGTTGTCATCACCAGGACTTCAGTCATCTGCGGCGGTAAACTCGCTGATGATTTCCGGAAGCAGTATTTTCGCTGGTACCCGCGGTACGGGTGTGTACCGGTCAGCCGACAACGGGCAAACCTGGACTGCCATAAATACACTCCTGGAAAATCCATTTATTAATTCACTGGCACTGTGCGGGAGCAGGCTATTGGCAGGAACCGATGGCGGCGGTATCTACCTGGCTCCTGCTCCCGGATCGTCATGGTTGCCTGCCAATGAAGGTTTAAACGCTTCAACCGTCAATGTGCTGTTTCAAAAGAGCAGCCAGCTTATGGCCGGGACATCAGGCGCAGGGTTTTTTATTTCATTCGACAACGGTCACAGCTGGCTTCCCCGGAATAATGGAGTATCAAGCAGGTATATTACTTCGATTGCTGCGATAGGAAACACGCTCTTCGCAGGTACGTCCGGGGCCGGGCTCTGCATGTCGTCGAACACGGGCATCAGCTGGGTACCAGGCGGGAGCGGGATAACTTCATCGTATATTTCTGCCCTTTGCATTTCTGGTTCAGGAATTTTTGCCGGTACGCCGGGTTCTGGCGTTTTTTTATCTCTTGACTCGGGACTGACCTGGAAAGCAGCATCCAACGGCATCACCGACCCCATAATCACTTCTTTAACCTACTGGAATAACCGGATCTATGCCGGCACCCAGGGTGCCGGCGTGTTTTTTTCATCAGACAACGGCAGCACATGGACATCGGAAAATTCGGGTCTGTCCGGGCCGGGGATCAAAACACTGGCAGGGAAGGGACAAACGCTTTTCGCTTGCACTTCAGGAGGTCTGTGCCGCTTGCCTGCAACTGGCAGCAACTGGGTCCCGCTGCTGCAGGGCGGAGAAATGATCCATGCACGCAGTGTCACTTTTTTCGGCAATACCCTGTTAATCGGAACCGACCAGCATGGCATCCTTCTCAGCACCGACGAAGGCGATAACTGGAAGTCGCTGAATACCGGTTTGGGCGACAGCACCATCAACACCCTGGTCACAACAAGCATGAATATCTACGCAGGCACGGGGGAAAGCGGTACATGGGAAAGGCCCATGAGCAACCTGTTCACCAACAAGGTCATTCCAGATACAACAATATTGAAGCAAACCCTGGGGGCCCGGGATACGCTGCTTATCCAATCTGACATCGACTGGTCCATCGAGGGAAATATACCCGACTGGTTCTCCATAAGTAAACTTGCAGGTACAGGGAACGACACGCTCTTTGTCACCTCCCTCAAGCCGAACCTGGGCTACCTGGCCAGGAATTTCACCCTGTACCTCTTTTCTTCGATTGCACCAACCATCTCGTTTACGGTAACTCAATTGGGTAAAAATGCCGCCGTTGATGAAGCCCGGGAGCATGTTGGCGTTACAATTGATTTTAATGCCCGGAAGGGAATAATGACTATTTCTGCCCGTCAGGAGATCAGCAGTATTGCAGTTTATTCCATGACGGGATTTGTTGTCATGAACAGGGCAGTCAATGCCGGAAACGTGGAATTAAACCTTACTTCGCTTGCAAAGGGTATTTATTTAATAAAGATCTGCGGGGCAGGATGGACTGTTACAAGGAAGTTTGAACCTTAAAAATAACATTATATGAGAGCGATTCTCGCTTCAATTTTTATTCTTATTTCCGCAACGCTGGCGGCCCAGGGATTCAGGGCTGTCAACGATACCATCGACCTTGTACCCGGTGTGCCTGTTTCCGTATATCTCCTGGCCAACGACACCATCCCCGTCGGAGATTCGGTTAAGGTTACCAACGGAACCAATTTTACCAACGGCATGGTTGTAAGTACATGGAAAAATAAGGGTTGGTTTAGCTATGTTGCGAACCAGTGGGGATATAACGGGAAAGCCGAATCATCTTATACCGTCACAGACTACACAATCCAGAAAGTAACTGTGGCAAAAATTGTCTGCAGGATTCACGACCATAGCTATGATTCATTGGCAATCAACAACATCGATGCCAACTTCAACGCCTCCGGCTCCAATTTCCTTTTATTCTTCGCTGATCCCAATGCTTATAGGGGGTTTGTCGTTCCAAAGGGAAGCGGGAAAAAGACCTTTTTTACTAGCTCCTTTTGGATCGGAGGAGAAGACCAGGATAGCAATGTGTACTTCGCCGGCGAGCGTTACCGGCAGGGAAATTTCGGTAAAGTTGGCACGCAGCCCGATTTTTATGCCGGGCCGGTGATGGATTCAGCCAATTACTCTGTTTACCAGGATACCATCTGGAACAAAATATGGAACCTTAAAAAAACAGAGATCGATTATCACAGGCTTCACTGGCAGGATATAGGATATCACCCGGTTCGCGCTATTCTTACCTGGCCTGGTAACGGTGATGTTAACCTCGGCGAGGCACCCCGTCTTGCTCCCTTTTTTGACAGAAATAACGACGGAATTTATAACCCGATGGATGGAGATTATCCCCTGATCCGGGGCGACCAGGCGCTCTATTTCATTTTTAATGAAAACCGGGGCCCCCACCTCGAATCCGGCGGAACAAGGACGATGAAGGCGGAAGTCCATGCCATGGCTTACGGATGGGACATGCCCGGAGACTCGGCATTCAACAATACATTATTCCTGAATTACCAGGTTTTCAACCGTTCACAGCAGGCCTACTACAATAGTTACCTGGGATTTTTTGAAGATATCGATATTGGCAACATGATTGACGATTACATGGGGTGCGATGTTTCTCGCGGCAGTATTATTGGGTATAACGGAAAGGCAATTGATACAGGTGCTTACCAGGGGGCTTACGGCGCCCATCCACCGGCGCAATCGGTTACCTTCCTGGCCGGGCCGAAACTGGATCCGGCCGGGACCGACCGCCCTCGGGTTGATGGCAGCGGCCACCAGCTGTGCAATGCAAGCATCAACGGTACCGGATTTGGCGACGGGATCCCCGACAATGAGCGCATGGGCCTGACTAACTTTATCCGGTTCTACTATCCACAAATGAGCATTCCGCCGTTTATGTGGGAATCGAGGAGCCCCCGGGTTTTTTATAACTTTTTACGTTCAAAATGGGTTGATTCTACCAACATAAACTACGGTGGTTACGGTCACATTGGTTATGGCGGTTACGGACCTTCCTGCAGGTTCCTCTTTCCCGGTGAATCGGATACGCTGAACTGGGGTCTTGGTGGCCAGTCCCCGAACGGTCAGAAAAACTGGACTGAACGGTCAGCAGGGATTCCCCCGGGAGATATCAGGGGCATGGGATCCTCTGGGCCTTTCACCTTCCGCCCCGGCGAGATGAAGGAACTTGACCTGGCCTATGTGTTCGCGAGGGATTATGACACCTCCGATACCACGGTTTCCGTCGGCAAACTGATGAAGATGATCGACATCGTCCGCCACTCCTTTGAAACAAACAGGCTGCCCGATGGCCAGTCATTTACCAGCGTCCAGGAGCATGCGGAAACGATGCCGTTTTCCTGTTTGGTTT
>Ga0114951_10001762_pt1 | contig 25913 bp, 22 predicted proteins | sample AM7aDNAmetaG_FD_88677 | JGI IMG/M metagenome (GOLD analysis project Ga0114951, IMG submission 88677) | Freshwater microbial communities from Finland to study Microbial Dark Matter (Phase II) - AM7a DNA metaG | ecosystem: Environmental > Aquatic > Freshwater > Lake | place: Finland: Lake Alinen... | reverse complement strand
CTGGGCGGAGCGAAAGTCTGTGGGGAGAGCCGTTGGCCGGAATCGATTGCGAAGTTGCCCGAGCCTCGTGTCATGACCTTGCAGTTGCGCTCTTGCACCCCTTTTGATATAGCTCGCAGTTTTACTGTGATACAATCCTCACAGTAAGATCTTTGTCGATTTCAGAGTGGATGAAATCGGGGCTGTTCTTGTCGGCCGTCAGGGAAATGAAAGTGAAGACAAGGGCCGATCCGCTTCCTGTTATTTTTTTTAAAAAAATGAGAACCAGGGCTTATGCTTACCGATATGCATCTTCATTTGCAGGATATTCCCGACCCTCTCATGTGCAAGAGTATTTTGTCTCTGGCGCAGGATCTCCGGACCGGGCAATTCGTCTGCAACGGTACCCGTCCTGAGGATTGGCCGGCGGTGGAAAAGTTCGCGGCAGAAGACCGGCGTGTCGTGCCGTTCTTCGGGGTTCATCCATGGTACGCTGGTAAATTGCCAACGGATTGGTATGAGATGCTCCAAAATCATTTAAAGAGCAATCCGGGTTCGGGAGTCGGAGAAGTCGGTCTTGATAAAGCATGCCAGGTTGACTTTGCCCGGCAGACGGAGGTCTTTCACCGCCAGCTCGAGATTGCGGGACGACTGTCACGACCGCTTGCGATCCATTGCGTTCGGGCGTGGAGTGATCTTTTGAGCGTCCTGAAGCGAAGCCTTCCCACCAAGACGCGTTTTATGATCCATTCTTATCAGGGGTCCAAGGAAACGTTGCGTGAGCTTTTAAATCTCGGCGCTTATATTTCTTTTTCCTGGAAGAGTCTCCAGCGTGACACCGAAGAATCGATATCCCTGATGCGAAATGTGCCTCTCGACCGGCTGCTCCTTGAAACGGATTTTCCGTATACTGAGCCCGGTCGCGTTGGCGCGGATGTTCATGACGAAAAGTATTATGAAACGCTGCAGGGAGTTTACGACCTCGCAGAACGCGCCAAAGGGGTTGATGTCGAAGCGCTGGAAAGAGCGGTTTGGAAAAATAGCGCCGCTTTCCTTTCGGGACCCTCCCCGCGATAAGAGACAAGTCGTGCGCCCCGTCCGCTGGTTATTTTGCCTCATCGCGCAATCGTGATCGATCCCCTCTTTTTTATCCGGTGACATTCCGGGATAGTCTGATATACTTCGTTCCATGAATAATTTATATATGAAATTAATGGAGGCGTTATGAGCCGGTTAAGCATGGAAGCTTTTGCGGATCGCGTTGCGGAACTTTTTCCTCAGTTGGCGCGGGGTATGGCCCGGTACGGGAATAATTATCTGACCAAAGGGGCTATTACACTGCCTCAGCTTTGGGTGCTTGGTTATTTGGCAAAGCAACCGGAGTGCCCGATGCGGGAGCTAGCGGATTTTATGAAGATGGGACTTTCTTCCGTGACCGGAATGGTCGACCGCCTTGTAAAACAAGGGCTTGCCGGCAGGAGGAGAACTGAGAAGGACCGCCGCATCGTTTTTGTGGATATTTCCCAAAAAGGCCGGAAGGTTCTTAAAGAGATCCTGGAACAGCGGCGCATCACGACTTTAGAGTTATTCGAAACATTGACCGCCGAGGAGCGATCGATCTATTTGTCTATCCTTGAAAAACTAGTCAAAAAAATTTCCTAATTAGCGCATCTGACAAAGCTAAGAAACGGAGATCGTTGTCATGAGCCAGCCAGCGGATCCAGCCCCCAAGTCACCGAGCACGCATCTTCATTCCATGAACCTTGTGGTGGCGCTTCTTGCCGGGATCATCTCGATCACCGGCGGGATCTATTCATTAAAGAATAATCTTTTTTCGGGGCCGGCCCTTGGAAGTATCCAGGGGATTGTCCGGGATGAGAAGATCGCGAAGCCTCTTAAACTCGCGACGGTGGAGATCTCCGCTGTCGATGGTGCGGTGGTGAATACCGCGACCACGGACGATGACGGGCACTATTTGATCGAATCCATTAAAGCGGGGAATTACGTCGTAAAGTTCACGGCCACATTTCACAAACCAGAGACAAAGACCATCAAGATCGAAAAAGATCTGGCGTCCACGATCAGCGCGGATCTGATCCCTGACGAGCAGCAGATGAAGGCGGCCCTGAACGTGCCCGAGATTGTGACTCGCCAGAATATTCCCGCTCCTTACGGCGCTTCGGGAGTTCAATCGCCCATGGCTGTCGCACCCTACAGCGGAGTTGCGCAAAACGCTTCTCAGGGGTATTCCCAAGCTCCGGCCAGTCCTCAATATGGTTCTGCGCAGAGCGCTTCGCAGGGGTATTCTCAAGTGCCGCAGCCGGCGGATGTTCCTCGCTATGGCGCGCAAAATCAGGGTTACCGCAGGCATCAGCGTCATTATTATTCCAATGCCCCTGTCGATAACACCACAGGGGTTTCTCAAAATACGTCCCAGAGTAGCGGTCTTGCTGAGGCCGGTACCCAGTTGCTCCAAGCCTTGATGAGTAAGAAATCAGATAGCAGCACGACAACGTCATCGAATTGATCCGCCGTCTCCGGCAGGTGTCCTGTGACGGCTTGTCTTCTAAGAGAGATCTGAAAGAGAACAAATGAAACGTCCGCAAAAGCTATTCATGGTCGTGACTGCAGCTTTTCTTCTGGGCGGTTGTCTGACGCTTCGTTTGCCCGGGGCGCGTATCCAACATGCGGCTTCACCGAAGGTTCTGACCTGGCCGGAGCTTGTCCGGAAAACCCTTCAATGTAATCCCGATCTTCAAAGTGCGAGATATGTGGTGACTTCTACAGCGAGGAGCCGTGATATCGCCTTTGGCGATTACCTGCCTTCTTTTGAGGGGGATCTTCAGCGAAGCGTTTCACGGAATGGATTTTCCGGAGGAGGGAGCAACGCTTCTTCGGGGACGGGCGGAGGCGGGAGCGCGCTACGGGATAGTCTTTCTTTGGATCTTGTCGGGACGCAATCATTATTCAACGGATTCGGGACGACGGGAAGCTTTATCAAAGCCCGGAAGGCTCTGGACGCGGCGAGGTATCAGTATGTTGTGACAAGCGCGAATGTCCGCGATGCTTTGAAGCTGGCCTACGTGGATGTCCTGAGATGGAACCGGCTTTGGAAGGTGAATCAGGGGATTCTCGAGCGCAGAAAACAGAATGCGGAAATGGTCCGGCTCCGTTATGAAGCGGGGCGTGAGAATCTCGGCTCCGCTTTGCGGGCCGAGGCGCTTGCCGCTCAGGCGTCTTTTGATGTTAAGGCGGCCGAACGCTATATCAACAGTCAGACACTCCGGCTCGCGCGAGAAACCGGCGGCGAATTTGTTCTGCCGGTCGAGATCCGGGATTCCCTCGAAGAGCTCGTTCCTCTCGCGATCGTCATGGAACCCGATTACGGGGAGATCGCCGACAATCTGCCTCAGGTGCAGCGGCTGGTTAAATTAGCAGAATCGGCGAAAGCTAATGTTGTTGCGGCGCAATCGGCTGTTTGGCCGCAGGTTGACGGGACTATGGATTATGGAAAATCGGGGGAGCGGGCGTCGAATTTGAAAAGTGAGCATTCCTGGGGACTGAATGTCATGGTCCCGTTCTTTAACGGAGGAAAAAACGTGAACGCCATCCGCAAGGCTAAAGCCGATTATGACGCGGCGCGCGCGATCGCGGTCAGCGCCCGGGATGAAGCCATCGCCCTGCTTGCGGACGCCTGGGTCAAATATGCGAATGCTGTGGATAATATCGCGGTACGCAAAAAATTTCTCGAGGCCTCGATGAAGCGCGCGGAGATCGTCCGCGCGGAATATGCTTCCGGGCTCATGACCTTTCAGGATTTTGATACGGCCGAGCAAGAGCAAAGCAATTCGGAAAATGACTATGTTCAAAGCCTCGCCGATGTGTCGAAGGCACAGGCGAATTGGGAAATGATCCGTGGCAAAACTTTGGAGGATGAGCTGAATGCAAATCAATAATCTGTCAAAACCGTGGAAGATCGGGCTTGCCCTGATCGCGCTTTTTATCATGATCCGCATGTTTTCTTCCTGTTCGAGCGGCAATGATCAGATGCAGGTCGTCCGTTCCTCTGAAGTGTCCCGTGGCGATCTGGAGGTCAAAGTGACCGCGACCGGGACCGTGAAGCCTTATAACCGCGTGGAGATCAAGCCCCCGATCCCGGGCCGTGTCGAAGAGGTGCTGGTTCAGGAAGGAGAGCTGGTGAAAAAAGGACAGGTGCTTGCCCAGATGAGCTCCACCGAAAGAGCGGCTTTGATGGATGCGGCGAGAGCTCAGGGTCCTGAGACGATGAAACGGTGGGAAGAGGCGTACAAAATGGCGCCGCTTCTTGCGCCGCTCGACGGTACGATCATTGTCCGCGCTGTGGAGCCGGGCCAGACGGTGACCACGGCGGATCCTGTGGTGGTTCTTTCCGACCGGTTGATCGTTGAAGCTCTTGTCGACGAGACCGACCTTGCCATGATCAAGCTCGGTCAGAGAACGGAGATCCGGTTGGATGCTTATCCTCAGGAAGTATTCGAAGGAAAAGTGGATCACATCACCTTCGAAAGCAAGCTTTCGAATAATGTGAATGTCTATGCGATCGATATCCTGCCGGAGAAAGTTCCCGAGTCTTTCCGGAGCGGGATGACGGCCAATATCACTTTTATCGTCAAAGAACAAAAACAAGTCCTGCTGGTTCCTTCCGAAGCGATCGTTGCGTGGCCGAAGGGGCTTGCCAGGTCACAAAAAGGGGAATTCGCCGTTTATAAAAAAGGTCACGGTGGAAAATTGGAACCGGTTCCGGTCAGGATCGGGGAGTCGGACGGCCGCGCGACGGAGATCACGGAAGGTCTTCAGGAGGGAACGGAGATCGTGATCGCCCGCAAGAAAGAAAAACAGCAATCCGCCAGTCCCTTCAGCCCCGGCGGTCCGCCTAAGAAACCCGGAGCTTCAGGACATTCATGAAATTGATGGAAGTCGAACACATCTCCAAGACTTACAAGATCGGCGAAGTCGAGGTCCGCGCGCTCCAGGATGTTTCTCTCGATTTGGACGCGGGGGAATTCGTCGCGATCATGGGACCTTCCGGTTCCGGTAAATCCACGCTAATGCATCTCTTGGGATTTCTGGATACCCCCGATAGCGGCGGCTTCCGTTTGATGGGAAAGGACACGGCTCACATGGAAGAAGAGACCTACGCATTTCTCCGGAACCGTGTGATCGGCTTCGTGTTCCAGCAATTCAATTTGATGACGCGGTCGACGGCTCTTGAGAATGTCTGTCTCCCTTTGCTTTATTCGGAGAATCGGGCCGGGGATCTGGACCGGGCGAAAGAAATGTTGGGTAAGGTCGGACTTGCCGATCGCGTGAAGCATCGTCCGAATGAAATGTCGGGGGGACAGCAACAGCGCGTGGCGATCGCCCGTGCGCTCGTGAACAAACCTTTGATGATCCTCGCGGATGAACCTACCGGCAACCTGGATTCCAAATCCGGGAGGGAGATCATGGAGATCTTCGGGGAACTCCACCGGCAGGGAATGACGATCGTGCTGGTGACCCATTCCGAAGAAGTCGCGAGCGCGGCGGGGCGTGTTATCCGTATGCAGGACGGAAAAATCGTGAGCGATGAAAAGCGCAAGCCCGCCGGAAAACTTCCTGCCTCCGAGGTTGAGGCCCAGGAGATCTTTCCTTCCTCCAAGGAGGCGAAATATTCATTTGAGGAATTCCTGGAGCATTTCAGGCAAGCCAGTCGCGTGATCCTGGCCAATAAGTTAAGGTCGTTTCTTTCCATGCTCGGTGTTCTCATCGGGGTTGCTTGCGTGATCACCATGCTCGCGCTTGGCCGGGGGGCGCGCGAAGCGATCACCGAACAACTGTCAAGGATGGGCTCCAACCTGCTCTCTGTTCGTCCCGGATCGGTGAAGGTTCACGGGGTCGAAGGGCTGGCGGCGACACGGTTGACAGCAGAAGATGCCAAGGCTATTAAAGAAGTTCCTTCAGTCAAGCAGGTAGGACCGCAGGTCACAGGGCAGGGACAACTGGTTTACGGGAATAAGAACTGGAGCACCCGGGTGGTCGGTGCCGGGCCGGAGTATGCCGCCATGAAGAATCAGGAGCCTGTGGTCGGACGCTTTTTTACGGAAGGCGAGAATCAAAACCGCCAGCGCGTTGTCTTACTCGGTAAAACAGTGAAGGATGCTCTTTTTGGAAGAGAAGAACCTCTGGGGCAAACGATCAAGATCAATCGCGTCAGCTTCCAGGTTCTGGGGATCCTGCCCACGCTTGGGGCTAATGCTTTTCATGATCAGGATGATGTTGTGGTGATCCCTCTGGCGACGGCGATGCGGCGGCTTCTCGGAAAAGATTACTTCGACCAGATCGATGTGGAGATCTCGGACCTGAAGGAAATGCCCGCCGCCCAGGAAGAGATCAACCAGCTCATCATCCGGAGGCATCGCCTGACCCCGGATCGTTTTGATAGTTTTAATATTCGTAATTTTGCCGATATTCAAGCTGCGCTCTCAAGCACGACCAAGACTTTCGGCGTGCTGCTTGGTGCCGTAGCGACGATCTCACTTGTGGTCGGAGGCATAGGGATCATGAATATCATGCTCGTTTCCGTCAAAGAAAGGACGCGCGAGATCGGGCTGAGGAAAGCCCTCGGGGCAACGCCTCGCGATATTCTCATGCAGTTTCTCGTGGAAGCCGTGCTGATCACCTTTTTGGGAGGGTTTGTGGGTATCCTGCTTGCCGGGACGATCTCCTGGCTGATCACCGTGATTGCACAGTGGAAAATGATCATGACGGTCGGTTCGCTGCTTCTGGCGTTTTTCTTTTCCGCCGCGGTCGGGGTGATCTTCGGTCTCTGGCCTGCGAAGCAAGCCGCCGCCCTCGACCCGATCCAGGCACTGAGGTATGAATAGCATCCCTATGAACAATCCCCAAGTCGCTTCAGAAATACCCGCCGGGAAGAAAAACATGTTCCGCGCTTTGCGGCACAAGAATTACAGGCTTTTTTGCATAGGGCAGGGCCTGTCGCTGGTCGGTACCTGGATGCAGCACGTCGCCGGGATCTGGCTTGTGTACCGTCTGACGAATTCGGCGCTCATGTTGGGTCTTACAGGTTTTGTGGGACAGATACCGACTTTTGTGGTTTCACCCTTCGCGGGAGTTCTTGCGGACCGGTATGACCGCCGGCGCATGTTGATCGTGATCCAGTCGTTGGCCATGCTTCAGGCGGGTATCCTGGCTTTCCTCGTGTTGTCGAACCAGGTCCAGGTTTGGCACATCATCGTCTTGAATGCCTTTCTCGGAATTGTGACTTCCTTTGATATGACGGTCCGCCAGGCCTTCACGGTTGAGCTGATCGATGATCGCGAAGATCTCGGGAATGCGATCGCGCTCAATTCGACGATGCTTAACGCCGCGAGGCTGATCGGCCCCGCGATCGCGGGGCTTTTGATCGTTTCTATGGGGGAGGGCATTTGTTTCTTCATCAATGCCGTCAGCTACATCGCGGTTCTTGTGTGTCTTTTTGTAATGAAGCTCCCCCAGGATAGGATTGCCGGAGCAACGCGTCACATTCTTCTGGAAATAAAGGAAGGCTTTCGCTATGCCGCAAATTTCCCTCCCATCAAGTGGATCCTTCTGGTATTGTCGCTCATCAGTCTGATGGGTGTTTCATTCCAGATCCTCCTGCCGATTTTTGCGCGCGATATTTTTAAAGGCGGGGCCCATACGATGGGCTTTTTCATGACCATGGCTGGCTTGGGGGCTCTGGGCGGAGCGATGTTCCTTGCGGCGCGCAAAAACGTGAAGGGACTTTCGAAGATCATCGCCTGGACGGCAGCGCTTTTCGGCCTCACGCTGATGGCCTTTGCTTTTTCAAAACAGTATTGGCTTTCCATGGGGATCCTTCTTGTCTCGGGGTTTTCGATGATGGTGCTTATGGCCTCCTGCAATACGATCCTCCAAACGATAGCCGAAGAGGACAAGCGCGGCCGTATCATGAGTTTTTATACCATGGCATTCATGGGCATGATGCCTTTCGGGAGTCTGCTGGCCGGAGCTCTGGCGGCGAGGGTCGGGGCTCCTTACACGATGTTTTTGGAGGGTGCTTGTTGCGTGATAGGCGCGGCTTATTTCACATCCAAGCTTCCCATGATCCGAGCACATATCCGTCCGATTTATCTGGAGAAGGGCATCATTTCCGAAGTCGCGAGCGGCATCGAATCGGCCGCAACGCTGGAAACTCTCTCGCAGGATTAAATGCACTTATTTTCAAAAAAGGTGTCCTTGAATGGCGATCAAGTCACGAAAGAAAAGAAAACCCGCGATCACTCATAAAAGAAAGTCCGTGTTGCTTGAAAAACGGGAACCCGGTGTTCGAACGCCCCGGTGGCCGACGGAACCGGAGGCGATTGAAAATCTTCTCCGCTTTGAATCGGGGGAACCTTTCAAAGTATTGGGACCTCATCCTGCTGAGGGTGGCAGGGGTTTGATCATCCGAGCATTCCTGCCTCGCGCCATTCAGGCCTGGGTTCGGCCCCTTGGGAACAAGGGCCTGCGCGTGCCGATGGTGAAGACCCACCCCGAAGGTCTCTTCCAGGTTGTTTTCGAAAAAGCCGGTGAGTTCTTTCCCTACAAGATCGAGATCGCCGACGAAACAGGGGCACTGAAAGAAATCTCGGATCCCTACGCTTTTTTCCCTGACCAGCTCAGCGATTATGATCTTCATCTGATCGGAGAAGGTACCCATCACCGGAGTTATGAGAAACTTGGAAGCCATCTTTTGACTTTGAAAGGCGTCCGGGGTGTTTTTTTTATGGTGTGGGCGCCGAACGCGAAAAGCATCAGCGTGGTCGGAAATTTCAATCACTGGCAGGTGGGAGCGCATCCGATGGCGCGCCTTCCTGCTTCGAGCGTCTGGGGGCTTTTCATTCCCGGTTTGGAAGAGGGTGAGGTTTACAAATATGCGGTCCGGTCTGCGGTGGACGGGCAGGTCCGGCTCAAAATCGATCCTTACGCGTTCGGGACAGAATTAAGGCCGGGCAGTGCGGCGGTCGTGACGCGTTTGGATACCTTCTCGTGGTCGGACGAGACTTGGATGACAAGGCGAAAGCAGAACGATCCATTGCGGTCACCCATCTCGATCTATGAAGTGCATCTTGGTTCCTGGAAACGGGCAGAAAATAATGGTTGGGGATTTCTGAATTACCGGGATCTGGCGCATCAGCTGGTGGAGTATGTCAAGTTCATGGGCTACACCCATATCGAGCTCATGCCTGTGATGGAACATCCTCTGGATGAATCCTGGGGGTATCAGGTCATCAGTTATTATTCACCGACGCGTCGCTTCGGGAGCCCGGAAGACCTTATGTATCTTGTGGATTATTGCCACCGTTACGATATCGGCGTGATCCTGGACTGGGTTCCGGCGCACTTTCCCAGGGACGGTCACGGTCTATTCGATTTTGACGGCCGCCAGATCTATGCCTCCGAAAGCTGGAAGCGGGCCGAACAGCGCGAGTGGGGGACGATGGTCTTTGATTTTGGAAAAAATGAAGTGAATAACTTTCTCATTTCAAACGCTCTTTTCTGGATGGACCGGTATCACGTGGATGGTCTGCGCGTGGATGCCGTGGCTTGCATGCTCTATCTGGATTATGCCCGAAAGCCAGGGGAATGGGAGCCTAACCGTTACGGCGGTCATGAAAATCTTGAGGCGATCGATTTTCTCAGGAAATTCAACAAGGTGGTGCACGCGACTTTCCCGGGCGTTCTGACGATCGCCGAGGAATCAACGGCTTGGCCCGGCGTTTCCCGGCCCGTGCATCTGGGCGGGCTTGGCTTTAGCATGAAATGGAACATGGGCTGGATGCATGACACGCTGGAGTATTTCTCCAAAGATCCTCTTTTCCGGAAATATCATCAAGGCGTCTTTCCGCTCTCGAGCCATTACGCGTTTTCTGAGAATTTCATTCTTCCCATCTCTCACGATGAAATCGTTTACGGCAAGCGGTCGCTTCTTGAGAAAATGGTGGGCGATGACTTTCAAAAATTTTCCAATCTCCGGCTTTTTTTCACCTATCTTTTTGCATTCCCCGGAAAAAAGCTGCTTTTCATGGGGAATGATTTTGCCCAGCGTAATGAATGGGACTTCAACCGGTCGATCGATTGGCATCTCATGCGTGCGCCGCGACACCGGCGCGTGAATCTCCTGATACGGGACCTGCACCGTCTTTACCGGGAAAATCCGGCCTTGTATGAAGGGGATTTTTCCGGCGGATCCTTTGAATGGATCGATTGTTCTGACGCGGACCGTTCGGTTGTAAGTTTTCTGCGCTGGTCGCAGGATTTTACGCAGGGTTTTATTTTTGTTTTTAATATGACGCCAGTGATCATGGAGCGTTACCGCGTCGGAGTTCCTCGGCGGGGTTATTATCAGGAAGTTTTGAACAGTCAGGCTTTTGACTACGGAGGTTGCGGGTTGGGGAACCTGGGCGGTGTCCACTCTGAAGATGTGTCATGGCAGAACCGTCCCTTTTCCATCAATCTCCAGATTCCTCCGCTGGGGGCTCTGATCTTTCGTTTGCTGTGATCAGGATTTACTCTATGGAAAGTGGACGCCTTTTTCAACATGCGATATTATGAACTGAATTTTCAAACATAAACGGAAAGGGACGGTATGAAACTTGGCGGATATATGCGCTTGATTGCTTTGGCGGGGATTGCATCCGGGCATGCGTCGCAGAAGGATCTTATCCAAACGGTGGCGTTTGATACCAATTGTCCTCAATCCAATATTCAGGTGCTTGATAAAAATGATACGTTCGGCACCGGACAGTATAGGGTACAAGCGTGCGGAAAAGAACTCAAGTACAAGCGTAGTGGTACGGTGTTCTACGCCGCGGACAAGTCTCCGATCTGAGGTCTCTTTTATGGCTGGGCTTGGAATGATCTCTGAAGGCGGGTCGTGTGGCGCCTTTCTTTCCGTTCGCTGCTATGATGGTCTTTGGGTGTAAGCCTTTCGATGGCTGATAGACAGTCTTCTTCCTTTATCCAATCTCGGACCGGTTCGGATCCTTTAACCGAGAGTCCTGTTTTGTCCCCCAAAAAAACTGGCGAGAGAAGATCTCTCCGGATCTTTCTTGCGGCGGTACTGATCCTCGTTATTACCTTCATGGCTTTCTCGCCTTGTCTGCAGAACGGCTTTGTTGATGGCTGGGATGATAATACCTATGTAAGGGAAAACATCCTGATCCGTCATTTATCGTGGCATAACGTGACGCGGGTTTTCTCAGCTTTCTTCATGGCGACTTATCTTCCCGTGACGATGCTGACTTATATGGTCGATTATCAGCTCGTGGGGCTGAATCCCTTCGGCTATCATCTGACCAGCTTGATCTTGCATCTCCTGAATTGTTTGCTTGTGTTTTGGCTGATCGGACTTTTGTCGCGGAATATTCTCGTTTCCTTCATCACGGCGATCCTTTTCGGGGTCCATCCCATCCATGTTGAATCGGTCGCCTGGATCAGCGAGCGCAAAGATGTTCTGTATGCGGCTTTCTTTTTGCTTTCGATGATCTGCTATTTTTATTACTCGCGAACGCAGAAAACGGGAAAGGCTTATTGGCTTGCGTTGCTTTTTTTTATCCTATCTCTTTTATCAAAAGCGATGGCGGTGACCTTGCCCGTCTTGTTGCTGCTTGTGGATTATTTTAGTGGAAAAAAATTTGATCGTCGCATGATCCTGGATAAAATCCCTTTTTTAGTACTTGCTCTTGGTTTCGGCTTGCTTGGCGCTCACGGGCAGGCCGCGGCGGTCCGGAGTGAGCCCTTGATATATAGAGGGCTTGTCCCGCCTTATGCGGTCATCTTTTATCTTGGGAAGATCTTGTGGCCGGCTGTGCTCTCTAGCGCCTACGGGTACCCGGGACTGAAAGATCTTTCGATCCATCTCTTTTCCCTTGCGATGTGTCTCCTGATTTTCCTTGCGGCTCTGCGCTCGCGCCTCTATACGAAAAAGTTTGTCTTTGGAAGCTTGTTCTTTATTTTAACGCTTCTTCCGGTCCTTCAATTCTTACCGATGGGGTTGACGACGGTTGCTGATCGTTATGCGTATCTCGCTTCGACCGGTATTTTTTTTCTTATCGCAGAAAGCGTTTTTTGGGGCTATGGAAAAATTGTTCAAAAGAACCAGCCTTTGGGTTTCGGGTTTGCCTTTATTTTGTTGGTGCTTCTTGCGGGGGGACTCTCTGTCCTGACCTGGAAAAGGTGTTCCGTGTGGAAAGACAGCGTGTCTTTGTGGAGCGATGTTCTGAAGTCCTCTCCAAGTTCTCTCGCCTACAGCCAGCGGGGAGCGGCCTATTTCGGTCAGAAGGAATTCGATAAGGCGCGCGCTGATTTCGAGAAAGCCATTGCTTCCGATCCGAAGTTTATAGTTCCGTATCTCAATCTTGGAAATGTGTTTGGTGAGAGCGGTAAGGATGAAGCTGCGATCGCTTTGTTTGAAAAAGTCCTGACGATTGAGCCGGGAAATGCAGAAGCTTATTTAAATATTGCGAAAGCGTATGTTCATTTAGACAGGTATTCTGAGGCCGAGTCGTTTTATAAAAAGGTTCTCGTGAGCAATCCGCGACATGCTTTTGGCTGTTATTCTTACGCAATTCTTTCAGTAAAAATGGGGAAAAAGGAAGAAGCTGAGCGCTTGCTGAAACGAGCGCTTGAAATCGATCCTGGGGATGTGCTTTCGTACCGTTCTCTTGCCCTGCTTTACATCGAAAAAGTGCAAAGGAATGATCAGCTGGCATTGTATAAAAAAGCCATTGCGTCCGGTGCTGATTATTTTGAAGCGTATTATGCGGTGGGAAGCAATTACCAGGACGCCGGAGATCCCGCGAGTTCCATTCCATTATTCAAGAAGGCTCTCGAAATAGATCCCGCTTCTAATGAAGCCAGAGGGAGCCTGGGGACGGCGTATTGCGCGGTGGGTCAATCGAAGAAAGCCGTAGATTTGTTGGCTCAAGTTCTAAAAACGGACCCGGAAAATGCCGTGGTCCACAACAATATTGCTCTGGCATATTACTATCAGAAGCAATATGCTCTGGCGATTCAGCACTGCGATAAGGCAATAGAGCTTGGCTATCAGGTAAAGCCCTCATTGCTCGAATTATTGAAACCATTCCGGAAGTTTTGCGTATGATCAAGACAAAGACCCGTTTTTTCCCCCGGGTGCCGGATGGATTGCTGAAAGCCTCTTCCGCTAATCGTATTGCCCCCTTTCTAAGTTCCGTCAATGCCCCGTCCTGTTCCTGATTGAGACAAAGTTCTCAAATACCGAGAACTTAGGGCCTGCCTTTCAAAAAACGGAGCCGTTGAACAGCCAAGCCGCGGCAAAGGTTCTCACCGGATGTTCCTCAAAATCGTCGAAGGACGACCCGTGCTTGATACCGTTACTTGCCATAGTGAGGGTGACGACATTAGCCGCAAGGTTGTTCAACACGTGAGAGAAAAATTCTAGATCTCGATGGAGAACTTTTACTCCTGAATCCTGGGACCAAATTGGGACCAAACGACTTCAAACTTCATCGGTTCCAAAAGTCTCTATCGAAGCAATCGGAAACGAAAAAGCATTGCTTGTAGAGAGAGCTTCACGCATCATGTTGCGGTGAGAGGAGTTTGGGAAAATCGTTCCTTTGATTCTCCGATTCGCTTCTTTCCGCTAAACAGTTGCTTTGAAAAAGAGGGTGCGGGATAGGCGTTGATACAAAGTTTGTCTCAAAGTTTGACATAAACTATGGCCCGTGTTATCCTTCAAAAGTAGACAGGAGGCGTCCTATGATTACAGTGAGTGATAGAGCAACGATCGCAGCCATTAGCGAGCTGAGGAACAAGTCTGAGAGCATTCTCAAACAGCTGGCGGATCACCGGGTCATCTTGCAGCGGCACAACAAGCCTGTAGCGGTGATGATGGGCTACCGGCAATATGAGCAGTTCAGCAAGATGCTGGATATGGTCGAGGACTACGCTCTCGGGATGGTGGCGCTTGACAGGGATAAGAAATCCGGTAAAAAAGATTTTGTGGATATTGAGAATTGGTAGGAAGGACAGCGCTTGACGATGCCTGCTCAACCCATCTGCTACAAGATAAAACTTCATAGCGACGTTATTTCCGAAGACAGCAAAAGGTTCGACGTCCGCACCAAGGAGAAGATCAAGCGGAAATGTCGGGAGCTTCTAACGTGGCATCCTGAAGAGGCAGGGGAGGCGCTTCGCCCGCCGCTAGGTCGCTACCGAAAACTCGTTGTTTTTAATAACTATCGCGTGGTGTACCGGGTGGACCGTGATGAGGTGATTGTTTTCATTCTGGCGGTCGGGATTCGCCGCGATGCTGAGATCTATGAGATCGCTCTCAGGCGTCTGAAGCACGCCGCTTAGAACGGATATTTCGAAAATGCGGAGGTTTGCGGGCCAGACGCCGTCCAGTGGTACTGAATCCTCATCCCACAGGGACTGCTAAAACACGCTTTAATTAAGTGCGATTTCGGTGGGAACTTCTACTCGTTGGCTAATCTACAAAGTGCGGCTTTCGGATTTTCGACAATCTCCGCAGGCTGACGTTCCTGTCCGACTCGCGGTGGTCTTCTCCGCGAACTCCCCCGCATCACGACGCTTATTGGCCCCGGCATCCTCATGTTCGGCCTTGTCCGTCGCAAATGAAACCCACCTCTGATTCCCGGCGCCCCTGGAGGGTTAGGAATTAACGCGGCTTCTCCGCTGAAATAATCTTGCCGTTGCTGGCGCGCCGTCATTTGCGCGCCTGATTTCCCACAATTTTATGCGGCATGTCACGAGATATGTTTACGGATTTTTGAGGAGATTTCTGTTGTGGTGAAATGGATTTAGATTATAATGCGCTCGTTGTTCTTTGAAGAAATAAAGGTGACAGACATTGGGAAGTGAGACCTGCGGTAATACGCGCAGGGACTCCACGGTGCCGCCGCTGTCGGTAAGGACGAAAGCGAATTGCCACTGCCTCAGAAGTCGGGGTGGGAAGGCTCGCGAGTAGGTTTGTACTTGCCTAGTCAGAATATCAACCTGTCGCCTCAACTCCACCAGTAGTTTATGCCTCCGCGCAGAGGTCAAGATAAGGTTTACCCTTTCTTGCCCCATTGAGGCAGAAAGGGTTTTTTTGTGCCCTGTTATACAAAGGTCCGGAGCGAGCAACTCCGGATGATCAGCGTTCTCATCCTCGCAGTCTGTTTCCTCAATATCGCCTGGAGTTGGCCGTTTTCTTCCAAGCGCTCAGCCGTCGGCGGCCAGCCTTCAGAAAAAACACCGGAAGCTACCGCAAAGCAGCCGGCTGTCGTTACGACCCCGACCGACCCGAAGATGGAAGTCAAAGGTTCGCCGCGTCCTATGGTAGCGGAGGTGACCGTTCTTGAGGTTACACGGACGCAAGATCCCATCGCGAATGTGACCCGGAGCGTTTCGGTCATCGATCAGGAAGACATCAAAAATTCCACTGCGAAATATGTTCCGGAACTTTTAAAGTCCAAGGCCGGGATCACCGTGACGAATAGCACCGGCAATCCCAAGGGAATGACGGTAGATATCCGTGGCTTTGGGGATACCGCCAACAGGAATGTTCTGGTTCTTGTCGATGGCCGCCGGACAAATCCGATGGATATTTCCGGGCCGGATTGGGCCGCGATACCTCTTGAGACCGTCGAACGCATTGAGATCGTCCGGGGGCCTTCCTCGGTTCTTTACGGTGACAACGCCGCGGGAGGTGTGATCAATGTCGTGACCAAGAAAGCCAAGGCCGGGTTCCACGCCAAGGCGGAGACTGAAATCGGATTGCATCAATACAAGAGGACGGGCGCGACGGTTTCTGGCGCAAACGATTGGTCGAATGGTCTTTTCCATTATGAAAATACCCAGGATGATGGCTGGCGCAACAATTCGCAATATTGGGCCAACGACTGGTTCGGTAAGTTTGGTGTCGGACCCTTTTATGGCGCTGGCGTGAATTTTACCGCGGGTAGTCATATCGATCGCTCCGGATTGCCCGGTCCTCTCTCGATGAGTGATATGGAGCGGGTCGGGCGAAAGGGAAGTTTGACCTCTCAGAATCACGCCTGGAGCCAGGAAACCTATTTCACTGCGGACCCCGAGTGGAAGTTTGAACTCGGTGATGACGCATTTGTGGTCTCGGGTTTTAATTCCTTTCAGCGCAGGTTGAGCAAAGCCGATTACGTCTCCGGATCAAACGATACGCAGAACGATCTTGACGCCTATGAGTTCCAGCCCAAGATCAGCTGGGCCAGGCCCCTGACAGACTGGCTGACCAGCAAGCTGACGACGGGTCTCGATTTTTTTAGCGGCAAGAATGATATCAAGAATGTCTATCTGGGGTCGGTTGCATGGGGATTTCCCCGAACTGAAACATTCGCGAATGTCACCAAGAAGTCGCTGGATATTTATCTCATAGAAAACCTTTCAGCGTGGGATAAATTACTGCTGAACCTTGGATTCCGGGGAGGTTGGGCGAAGTACCGTTTCGACCAGTGGGGTTCCACGACGAATCTTGACTGGGCCAGCATGAGGAACGCTTCGTTCGATTTTGGCCTCGGCTACAAGTTGTTTGAAAGTTCTCTGGCCTATTTTAATGTCTCTCGATCCTTCCGGATGCCGGCGACAGATGAGTTCTATAGCACCCGTGGAACTGCTCTAAATACCGGACTCAAACAACAACAGGAGATGGATTACGAAATGGGGCTTCGGGATAACACGTTCAAACCCCTGGAGGTGGCGGGCAATTTCTTTCTTTCCGATATCAAGGATGAGATTTATGTAAATCCGCTTACTTACGAGAACAACAACTACGATTCGATGACGAGGCGTTATGGGTTTGAACTGGAGTCATCTTTGAAACTTTTTGAGAAGCATTGGTATAATGTGAAGCCGTTTTTTAATCTGACGGCTCAAAAACCCTATTTTAAAGGAGGGAATAATGCCAATAAGATCATCCCGCTTGTCCCCCATTTCAAATACGCCAACGGTTTTGTTCTTGAGCCGGTCAAGGGACTGACGCTTTCGACGGAGTTGAATCACCTCGGGCAGCAATTTCCCATTAATAACCAGACAAATACTGCCCCCAAGCTCAAAGCTTCCACCGTTGTGGATATGAAAATCCGCTACCAGTGGAGATGGGCGACGGCTTGGATCTCGTTGACGAACCTTTTTGATCAGAACTACTCTGACTATGCTATTTCTAATCTGGCGGGATCAGCAGTGAACTATTATCCTGCGGAAGGCCGTAATTTTGTCTCCGGTTTTTCTTTAGAGTATTAGCGTATCAAAGGTTTTTTTTAGGGAATGAAATGGGAGGGTTGATGAAAATAATTGGCTTGATGCTTTTAACGTTTTTCCTTTGCTTCGGGGAACTGAACGCGCATGAGTTAGCAGGTCAAGGTGGGGTCGGCGCAGAGACTCGGCAACGCGTTTCGAGTGCTGTTTCAATCCCGGCAACGGGAAATGCGCGCGAGTCGATGCCTTCAGTTGCGGGAGTTTTTAGTCAGGCCGCTAGGGAACGACTTGATGAGCTGGACAGTCAACCGCCGTTTCCTGTCCTGACGCCGAGGGCCATTGTCTATCCACGAAAAGCGGTCCGCAAAGGTTGGGAAGGTCAAACGGTGGTCGCCGCAGAGGTCCTTCCGGACGGAAGCGTGGGGCGGACGGCTCTCGCGAAAACCTCCGGTCATGAGGTTCTTGATCAGGCTGCCCAAGAATCCATCAAAGAATGGAAATTCGAGACGGGTTCCGGGAAAGGTGATCCTGTCCCGAAGTTTGTGGATATCCCCGTCACGTTCAAGATCCAGAACGAGGATTGATCTTGAGTTCCGTGGCTAGGAATTTTTTGATTTTCTTTTTGTTCTTTGCTTTGGGTACGTTGAATGGTCCATCCATATTCGCGTCTGATGTAAAACAGGCGAGGCCTGAACGAATCGTCTCGATCAACCTTTGCTCGGACGAATTATTGCTTCAGCTCGTGGGGCCGGAACGTGTGGCGGCCGTGACGAAATTCAGCACTGATCCCGAGGCATCGACAGTCGCGGCTCGGGCGAAAGGTCTGCGGCAAATTCAGGGCGATATCGAACATGTCCTCGCCTGCGGGCCTGATATGCTACTCAGCGGATACTTCAGTAATAAGGAGACGGTACGGTTCTTCGAAAAATCGGGGATTCCCGTGCTTGTCTTCAAAGTTCCGAAGAGTTTTGAGGATATTTATGCGGATATCAGACGGCTTGCCGGCGCTGTCGGAGAAAAAGTGAAGGGCGAGGCGATCATAGGACAAATGCAGGCGGAGCTTGTGGGTCTCAACCCTGAGTCAACATCCGGGGCTCAATCTCAGGTCTCATCCGAAATCAAACACCGGATGTTACCGAAGGGGAAACGGGCCGTGTTCTTTCAAAGCGATAATTATGTGCCGGGCAAGGGGACGTTTGAAAATGCTGTCATGGAGGCCGCCGGACTTCAGAACGTCGCGGTGGAGCTCGGGATCAGGGATTACGGAAGGATGGGCCTTGAGGAGTTGATCCTGGCGAAGCCTGATGTGATCATTTTTTCGAGTGAGCAAAAGAATGTAAAAACGGTTCGAGGTGAAGTTTTGAATCATCCCGCGATCAAAAAGGCTTTGCCGGGGGTCAAGATGGTCACGATCCCGACGCTTTATCTGAATTGCGGATCTCCTGACTCCGTGGAGGCTGTGCGGATACTGGTGAAGGAAACCCGATGACAAGTCCATCAGCTTCCAAACCTCGACCCGATTCCACACCCCGGGTGCGTGAATCACGCCCCCGGGGTGTGATGCCGGGCTGGTTGCTTTATTCGGTGTTGGGAGGCTTTTTGTGCGTTGCATTCGTCGGCTCCGTCAGTCTTGGAATTTTAAAGTTTTCTTTACTCGATGCCATCCGTCATCCCTCCTCCGAATTGTCGTTTATTTTTTGGGATATCCGTTTGCCTCGCGCGGTGCTCGGGCTTATCGTGGGCGCGACGCTTGGCCTCGCGGGAGCCGCGATGCAGGGCTTCTTGCGAAATCCCCTTGCAGAACCCGGCATCCTCGGCGTGACAGGCGGCGCTGCATTGGGAGCCGTCGCTGTCTTTTATACCGGACTCGTGACGCTTTTTCCCATGATGTTGCCCGTGGGTGGGATACTCGGAGCTTTTGTCTCAGTCCTTCTTCTATATCTTTTTGCGGGAACTCTTGCGAGTGTTCAGACTCTGATCCTGGCGGGGGTCGCGATCAATGTCATCGCCTTCTCCGGGACTTCGCTCATGCTCAATCTGGTGAAGGACCCTTACGCTGTTCTTGATATTGTTTTCTGGCAGATGGGGTCGCTCGCGGACCGCAGTTTCGAACACGTGTTTCTGATCCTTCCGTTCGTGATCGCCGGATGGTGCCTTCTTCTTTGGGATGGGCGAGCGCTTGAGGCTTTGAGTCTCGGTGAAGAAACGGCGTCGAGTCTAGGGATCTCGCTTAAGGCGCTTCGCATCCGGATCGTTCTCGGAACCGCGCTTTGCGTCGGGGCGTCGATCGCTGTGTGCGGGAGCATCGGATTCGTCGGTCTGATCGTCCCGCATCTTTTGCGGCCGTTCGTGGGATACCGGCCCGGTAAACTTCTTGCGGTGAGCGCCTTGGGCGGAGCGATACTGCTTCTGGCGTCTGATATCGCGGTGCGGCTTGTTCCATCGCTTGTGGAGCTGAAGCTGGGTGTTGTGACATCGATCCTGGGTGCGCCGTTCTTTCTCCTTCTGATCTTCCGGATGAGGAGAAAAATATTATGAGCCTGCTCGACATAAAAAAAATCCGCGTCAATCTCGACGGGTTCACGGTTCTCGAGGACGTTTCATTCTCTCTTGAAAAAGGGGAGATTGTTGGATTGGTAGGCCCGAATGGCGCAGGAAAGACAACGATCCTGAAGGTTTTGACCGGGGTTTTGAAACAGCCCGCGGGAAAAATAGAAATTTTCGAGAAAATGCACGGCGAGTTTTCACCTCAGGCCCTTGCCCGCCGGCTTGGATACTTGCCTCAGGAGACCGAGATCCATTGGCCGGTCACCGCCGAGCGGGTTGTGGCTCTCGGTCGTATTCCATTCCTGATGCCGTGGGAGGATCTCTCTGACGCGGATGAGAAAATCATTGAAGGTGCGATGCGGGCGACGGATACGCTTCATCTGAGAGGCCGGCGGGTCGATCATTTGGCCGGCGGAGAGAAGGCCCTTGTGATGATCGCGCGACTTTTGGCAGGGGAACCGGAAGTCCTTCTTTTGGATGAGCCGGTTCAGGGGCTCGATCCTTCGCATGCGCTTCAGGTGATGGAGTTGCTGAGAAACGTTGCGGAAACCGGCAGAGGTGTCCTTGTGGTGCTCCACGATCTCGCGCTGGCTTCAAGATTTTGTCATCGCATCCTGCTTCTTGACAAGGGAAGGATCGTTGCGTCCGGCCGGCCGGAAGAGGTCTTTTCGCCCCAGAATCTGAAAACGAGCTATCATATCGAAGCGAGATACGGGAATGGAGACGACTTTTATGTGGTGCCATGGAAAAGAATATAAAAAAAATAATTTGGGCGCAATACGCAAAGCTCAACTTTCAGCGTCAAAGCTTAAAAACGACTCGTCGCCATCAAGAAAAGGTCTGATCCTGGTATTTACCGGTGACGGCAAGGGAAAGACGACGGCCGCGTTCGGGACGGCGCTCAGGACAGTAGGGAGCGGCGGTCGTGTCGCGATCGTTCAGTTCTTCAAATCGCAGAAAACCTCGGAGTGGGTGCCGCTTCTTCGCCTGGCCCCGAAATGCCGGTTATTCCGCTGTGGCGGAGGATTCACTTGGAAAACATCCAGCAAAGTGAATCAAAAGGCTGCGGATAAGGCCTGGAGGAAATGCCGCACGCTGCTTCGTGATCCGAAATATTCGCTCGTTATTTTTGATGAGATCCATATTGCTCTCAAATACAAATTCATCAAAACTTCGGATCTCATCCGGGGGCTCCGCCGCAAGCGTCCGTCCCAGCATGTCATTCTCACCGGCAGAGGAGCGCCCCAGTCGATCGTGAAGCTTGCCGACCTCGTGACTGAAATGAAATGCATGAAGCATCCCTTCCAGCGTGGTGTTTTCGCCAAGAGGGGTATAGACTTCTGAAAGCTGGACGTGACCCTTGGCGCTTAGTCCACTGTCCTTTCATTTACTCAGGCGCCTTTTCACCGGGTCCCCTGCACTAGGTGCTTCGAAATTTTCAAGTAAAACCTTCCCTAGCGATTCCTTCTGACTTGGGGTACAATCAATACCCATGAGTATTCAGGAAAATCCCCATAGACATGATTCTTGTACGTGTGTCGAGACTTCAGGCGAAGTTGCCGGAGAGACCTCTGTTCCGAGCCTTGTGCACAAATACGAACGCTTTCATCTTTATCTGATCAAACCGTCCAAGTATGATGATGAGGGGTTCATCATCCGCTATTGGAAAGGCGTGCTCCCCAGCAATACAATTTCCTGTTTGAATGGCCTGAGCGAGGATGTCCGCGAGCGGGGTATCCTGGGGAAGGACCTTCAGTGGGAAATCACGCTCATTGATGATACCGTCCAAGGAGTTCCCTATAAAAAGATCATTCGCGAGAGCACACGTCCCGGGACCAAGGTTCTCGTTTGCCTGGCCGGGGTGCAGTCGAATCAGATCCCCAGGGCCGCGGATATCGCGATGCGTTTTCGTGAGCATAAGATCAATGTCATGATGGGCGGTTTCCATATCAGCGGCGTGATGTCCACGCTACCGGACCTTACCCCGGAGTTGGTGACTCTTCGCAACGCCGGCGTGAGCCTTTGCGCCGGAGAGGCGGAAGGCGGGCATTGGGATTTGATGCTTGTCGACGCGATGCAGGACCAGCTCAAGCCTGTTTATAATTTCCTGCATGACATTCCTGATATTTCCAAGGTGCCGTTCCCGAAGATCAATCCGAAACATCAAACGCATTATGCCCTTCAGCACTTCGGAACTCTCGACTGCGGCCGCGGATGTCCTTACGGTTGCAGCTTTTGCACGGTCATCAATGTCCAGGGCCGAAAAATGCGGTTCAGGGATGTCAATCTTTTGATCGATGAGATCCGTCAGGCTTACCGGAACCACGAGATCTCGCACTTCTTTTTTACCGATGACAATTTCTGCCGCCATAAATACTGGGAGACGATCCTGGACCGGCTGATTGATCTGAAGGAAAAAGAGGGGATCCCGTTCCACTTTATGATGCAGTTGGATACCCAGGCGCACACGGTGCCGAATTTCGTGGAAAAGAGTGCCCGCGCGGGGTGCCGGCAGGTGTTTATCGGGATGGAAAGCCTCAACCCTGAGAATCTCAAGGCCGTCAAGAAGAGCCAGAACGATATCGAGAATTTCAAGAAACTCGTCGACTCCTTTCAGGAAGTCGGAGTAGTTTGCCATCTGGCCTATATTATCGGTTTCCCGCTGGATACCCAGGAGTCGATCAAAAAAGATATCGAGAAACTGAAGTCTCTCGGGGCCGGGCAGGCTTCATTTTTCATGATGACTCCTTTGCCGGGAGCGATGGACTATAAAAACGCTTTGGCTAAGGGACTGATCATGGACGCGGATCTGAATAATTATGATACGTTCCATGAGACGCATCGCCATCCGAGAATGAAACCGGGTGAGTGGCAGGCTGCCTACGAGGACGCCTGGCAGTCTTTTTATAGCATCGATAATATGAAGAGCATTCTGACCCGGAATCTCCAGGCGGATAACTACTGGGGTATTTTTTCTAACTTTATCTGGTACAAGAATTCCATTGATGTGGAATTTGGGCATCCCATGATCCATGGTTTTTTCCGCCTGAAGCCTCGGGTGGAACGCAGGCCGGGCTTTGCCGTCGAAAGCCGCTGGGTTCATTTCAAGCGGCGCTGGCGCGATATCCTCGGCAATATCAAGGGGCGTTGGCATCTGGCTCTTGAACTTGAGGAGGTTTGGCTTGCCACGCGCCGGCGCACTCAGCTTGAGAAAAGGGTGATTGCTGAGATCTCACGATTGACTCAGTGTGCGAGGGAGTGGCGCGATCTCGGCATTGCCGAGATCCATCATCTTTATCAGGTTGCTGCCGCGGCTCTAGAAAAAAAAGGGGTCTACCGGTTCCGGACTCCGTCCCGGTTCCAGCTCTGGATCAACAGGATCAATGTTTTTTCCACGACTCTGACTTTTACGCGCGTGCCTCTGCAGCGCTTTTGGGACAATGTCCGGAGTTCGCTCAAAAAAGGGGATGTGTTGCGCGTTAACTATATCCGTGTTTTTTTTACGACTCTCGAGGAGCTGGCCCTGTTTATCCGGTTTATCCTCTCGATAGTTATTTCCGGGATCTTTTTAAGAAAACATTGAAAAGCAGTACCTTGTCAGTGGTACACGGTACTTAGCAACAGGAATAACTGAGACGCGATTATTCCCACCATGTACCAAGCACCATTTTGGATAAAGTGTTGTCCAATAAAAGGAATTTTTAAATCGTGAAAGTTTATTTGATCAACCCTCGTTTCCAGCCGACCATATGGTCGTTTGAAGGCCTCCAGCCTTTGACCGGAACGCGGTTTTCCACAACACCTCTGGGGTTGGCCACGGTCGCCGCGCTTACGCCGGCGCCCTGGGAAGTCGAGATCGCCGACGAGAATGTGGAGGAGATTGATTTCGGGACGAAGGCGGATCTCATCGCGATCAGCGCTTTCAATGTGCAGTATCACCGGGCGCTTGAGATCATCGCGGAATTCAAAAAACGCGGAAAGAAGATCGTCGTGGGAGGACCCTACAACAGTCTTTTCCCGGAAGCGTTCGAAGGCAAATGCGACCACCGCATCGTTGGTGAAGCCGAAGAGGTCTGGCCTGAATTCCTTCGCGATTTTGAGCGGGGGACGGCTCGTGAACTTTATAAGGCTGTCGGTAAGGCGGATGTCAAGAATAGTCCCGTGCCCCGTTATGACCTGATCCGGGGCGATCGTTACAACATGTTCTCGCTCCAGACGAGCCGGGGCTGTCCCTTCAATTGTGAGTTCTGTGACATTATTGTGATGGACGGCCGCGTTCCGCGAACCAAGACGGTCGCGCAGGTGCTAGCCGAGGTCGAGCACTGCGTAAATCAGGGCGCGCATTATATTGTCTTTGGCGACGCGAATTTTATCGGGAATATTCCGTATGCCAGGGAACTTCTCAAGGCTCTGGCGGATTATTCCAAGAAAAACGATTATCCGATCGAGTTCTCCTGCGAGCTGACGATCAATGTGGCGCATCATCCGGATCTTTTGGAGCTTTTCCAGGAAGCCAATTTTTACGCGCTTTTTATCGGGATTGAATCCCCCCGCCGCGCGAGCCTTGTGGAATCGGGGAAGGTGCAGAACACGCGTGAAAATGTCCTGGAAGATATCAAGCGCATTCATTCTTATCATTTGACCGTGGTGGCCGGAATGATCGTGGGATTTGATTCCGACGACAAATATATCTTTAAAGAGACTTTCAATTTTCTGCAGGAGCTCGGGATCCCGTTCACCACATGCGGGACTCTCATGGCGCTCCCCAATACGCCATTGATAAAGCGGCTTGAAGCTGAGGGGCGGCTTTTGAGTCTGGATTGGACGGAGACGAAGGGGCACGGATCTGCGGATTGTAATTTTGTCCCAAAACTCATGACGTCTGAAGAACTTTATCAAGGATACAACTGGCTGAGCCGATGTCTTTATCGCTACGATACTTATGCCGACCGGCTGGTGACGGCCTTGAACCGTTTCCGGAATCTTAATCCGGAGCATAAGCGTGCGTCGCTTGATCTGAAGTTCACTCTCCTTTTGATCAAACTCGTGGGTTATTATCTTTTGACCTTCGATTTCGCGAGGATGAAATTTTTTACGGGGACTTTCTGGAGGGTGGCGAAGGGCGGGCCTTTCTCGATGAGTAAGTGGCTTGAGTTCTTCCGGTGGATCGCGACGCACCGGGCTTTTCGCATGTACGTAACTCAGACTCAAGGGGTTCCCGAAGGGCAGGATCCGAAGAAGCCGCCGTTTGAGGACGGGAACGGATCCTTGAAGGCGAATGCTGAATTTTCTGATATGCAGAAAACTGCGGGGGAACACGCGAATGTTTAAGTTTTCTTTTGATAAACGGGTGCGGCCCGGATTATTCCTGATCCTGTTTTTTTTAGTTGTTTGGGCTTTTCATCCCGTGCCTTATGTGGTGCCTTTCTTTGCGCTCATTCTTGCTTTCCATCTCTTTTTTTTCAGGGACCCTTGGCGGGAGCCTCCGAGAACTCACGGGTTGCTCTCTCCTGCGGACGGCACCGTGGTCAAGATCGACGAAATCTTTGAGGACAGATTTCTCCACGTGAAGGCGGTTCGCATCCGTATCTTTCTTTCCGTTTTTGATGTCCATGTGACGCGCACACCTTTGGCCGGCATCGTCAAATACCAGCAATATGTGAAAGGGAAATTCCTGAATGCTTTGCGGAAAGATGCCTATGATCACAATGAATCGAATTGGATAGGGATCGAGAACCGAGCGCGGCGCGTCTTGGTCCGGCAGCTGACCGGGGCGATCGCTAGGCGCATCTATTCGGATGTTGTTATCGGGCAAGTGATGGGCCGGGGGGAGAAAATGGGCATGATCTGCTATGGGTCCGGGGTTGAGATCTGCATTCCCGCGAGACTTTTTCGCCCGGATCTCCGGATAGGACAGCATGTGGCCGGTGGTCGGACGGTCCTTGGAACATGGACCGATGAGGTCTAAAGAAATGAGTGCAGCCGACAAAATGGTCAATCTAACAGGTGAAAGTCCTGTCCTACCAGTTGTCCATCAGGTAGGTAGTTATATCCAGCTCATGGGAAGGTGACGACTCATGGGAAAGCCTGGACGT
>Ga0114951_10001757_pt1 | contig 25920 bp, 20 predicted proteins | sample AM7aDNAmetaG_FD_88677 | JGI IMG/M metagenome (GOLD analysis project Ga0114951, IMG submission 88677) | Freshwater microbial communities from Finland to study Microbial Dark Matter (Phase II) - AM7a DNA metaG | ecosystem: Environmental > Aquatic > Freshwater > Lake | place: Finland: Lake Alinen... | reverse complement strand
CCTGGAGCGCGCTGCAGCCGATCATCCAGCACTCCGCCGAAGCCGTGATGGGCACGCACCAGTTGCAGGACCTCGTGTCGATCGCCAAGGAGCCGCAGTACAGCGAGATTGAGAACGCGATTGCGGCGAAAGCCAGCGCCGAAGCGATGGAGACCTTCGGAATGAAGGTCGAGCTGGTCAAGATCAAGCGCCTGGAACTGCCCGAAAGCGTGGCCGGCCAGGTCTATCAGAGCATGATCGCCGAGCGCAACAAGGAAGCGGGGGACATCGAGTCGGCCGGCAAGGCGCAGGCCAGCGAAGTCCGCACCCGCGCGGAGTCGGAAAGCAAGCAGATCCTGGCCCTGGCCCGCAGCGAAGCTGAGAAGATCAAGGGCGAGGGAGACGCGCAGGCCAAGCAGTACTACCAGGTGTTCGCCAAGTATCCGGAGCTGGAGGTCTACCTGCGCAAGCTGCGCGCCATGCGCGCGATGCTCAAGGAAAAGACCACCTTCGTCCTGGATGTCACCATGCCGCCGGTCGACGTCTTTGTCCAGGAAATTCCGACCGCTGCGACGACGCCCGGGAACAAGAACTGATTCCGAGCCTGACAGGCTCTTGAGAAACAGACGGAGGATTTAACTCGTGTCTGAAGAACAAAAAGTTCCGCCTGAAAACGACGCCGAAAAACGGCCGCAGGTCGCCGAGCCGGCCTTCGACGCGGCCAGCCAGTCGCTGACCAACGCCCTGCACATGAGTTTCCGCGTGCTGACGCTGGTCATGCTCGTGCTGGTTGTGCTCTTCGTCAGCCGGGGTTTCTTCACCGTCCAATCCGACCAGAAGGTCATCATCGAGCGCTTCGGCCGCGCCGACCGGGGGCTGGTGAAGGACCAGGGCGTCCACTATGCCCTGCCGTATCCGATCGACAAGGTCATTCCGGTCTGGGTGCGGACCAAGACGATGGACGTCAACATCTTCTGGCCCAAGATGACCACCGAGACCAAGGAAGAAGCCGTCAAGAAGGGCGCGCCCGAGCAGGAATTCTTCGATGGCGCGGATAATGGCGTGGTGCTCACCGGCGATATGAACCTCATGCAGGGCCGGTTGCAGGTGACCTACAGCATCCGGGGCGGCACCGATGCCAGTCCCGACGACATCGTCAGCTATTACCAGAACGTCGGCGACCAGGCGAATGAAGAGCGCCTGATCCGCGGCCTGGTCCAGAACGCCGTGATCGTCAAGTTCAGCCACAAAGCGGTCAACGACGTCTATCCCCACGGCACCGTCGCGCTGGGGGAGAGCGTCCAGTCCTACGTGCAGGATATGGTGCGCTCGCTGAACCTCGGCTTGGAAGTGCAGCGCGTGAACTTCATCACCATCCGCCCGCCGGAAAACGTGAAGGCGGCGTTCGACAGCGTGCTGAGCGCGAACCAGGCGGCTGAGACGGGGATGAAGGAAGCGGAACGCGCCGGAAACAAGATGCTCATTGACGCGGCCGGCGAAGTGGGGCTGAAACTCGGCCATGAGATCGAAGCGCGCTGGGCGGCTTATGCCAAATCGGACGCCGCCGGCGTTCGCGCCTCCGAAGCGGAGATCAGCAAGCTGCTGGTCGACGCCAAGGGCGAGGTGGCCAGCATCACCGCCGAAGCCAAAACCTACCGCACCACGGTGGTCAGCGAGGCCAGCGCCGACAGCGCCAGCATCGCCAAGCTCGTCGCCCATAACGGCGAAGGAGACGCCGCAAGCCTGAAGGTGTTCCTGGAGGAAATGCGCATCGAGGCGATCCAGGACGTGTTGAGCAACTGCTATGAGAAGTTCATCTACAATCCGAACCAGCAGGAACATTCGGAACTGGAAATCTGGCTGAACCGCCGCACCGAGATTCGCCGTCAGGAAACGATAATTCCGCTGTCCAGGTAAGCGAAGGCCTTGCATAGGAGACTTTGTTCATGAGCATACCGACCGGGCACATGGTGCCTGAGGAACACCACCTGACCTCCGAGAGGGAGCAGCAGATCGTCGCGCTCTCCTTGATCGGTTCCTTCCTGGGTGGGGCCCTCGTCATCAACTCCTACCTCGCCCCGTACCTGTTCGACGATCCGCGCGGCATCGAAATGGCCTGCGCGCTCGTCGGAGCGTTGCTGCTGGGCATCCCCATCGTCGTGCGGGCCATCTCCGACCTGATCGTCGGCGAGCGCCACATGATCGAGCTGGTGGCCATCGCGGTCATGGGATGCATCGCCATCGGGAAGTACCAGGAAGCCGGCGTGGTCAGCTTCCTGATGCTCCTGGCCGACCTGATCCAGCACCGCACGGCGCTGGGCGCGCGGCAGGCGATCGAAAGCCTGATCCGCATGGCCCCCACGCGCGCGCACCTGCTTCTGCCCGGTGGCGGCACGCGGGACGTCGATGCCTCGGAACTGAAGACCGGCGAAAGCGTCCGCATCCGTCCGGGCGAGACCATTCCGGCGGACGGCGACATCGTCACCGGCGCCTCCACGATGAACGAGGCGAGCATCACCGGCGAATCGCTGCCGGTGGACAAAGGGGTGGGCGACCAGGTGTTTGCCGGCGCCGTGAACCTCACCGGCTCGCTGGAAGTGCGCGTCACCCGCGTGGGCGAAGATACCACGCTGGGTCAGGTGCGCCACCTGATTCTGGACGCCGAAAAGACCAAGATTCCGCTCATGCGCATCATTGACCGGTATATCCTCTGGTATACCCCCGTGGTCATGATGATCGTGTTCTTCATCCTGTTCTTCACGAAAGACATGGGCAGAGCGATCACCGCGTTGATCGTGACGTGCCCGTGCGCCTTCGTCCTGGCGACTCCCACCGCGATGGTGGCTGCGCTCAGCAGCGCCGCGCGGCTCGGAATCCTCGTCAAGGATGTGGGAGACCTCGAAGCGGCGGGCCGTTTGAACGCCATCGCTTTCGACAAGACCGGCACGCTGACCACCGGGCAGTTGGCCGTGACCCGGCTGGCCCCGGCGACGGGCGTGGACCCGGCGCACATGCTCCAGTTGGCCGCCGCGACGGAAGCGCACAGCAACCACCCCGTCGCCCAGGCCGTCGTGCGGGTCGCCAAGGAAGCCGGACTCGCCTGGGGCGATGCGACCGACATCCACGAAGAGGCGGGCAAGGGAGTCCGCTCGAACGTGGGGGGCGCCAAAGTACTGGTCGGGCGCGAAACCTGGCTCAAGGAATGCGGCGTCAACTTCGCCGGTTTGGGAGTGGACCTCGATGAGATGGTGGGCTTCAGCGTGCTCTACATCGCCGAGAATGGCAAGGCCATCGGCTGGATCGGCCTGGAGGACAAGGCGCGTCCCGAAGCCAAGAAAGCCACTGCCGAACTGCGCATACTGGGCATTCGCCGGCTGACCATGTTCACGGGCGACCGCTGGTCGGTCGCGCGCCGCGTGGCCGCGGAACTGGGCTGCACCGAAGTGGAAGCCGAGTGCCTGCCGGCCCGCAAGCTGGAACTGGTCCACAAGCTCAAGGACGCCGGGATGCACGTGGCGGTGGTGGGGGATGGTGTCAACGACGCCCCGGCCCTCGCCGCGGGCGACATGGGCATCGCCATGGGCGCCGCCGGCAGCGACATCGCCATTCACTCCGCGAGCATCGCCTTGATGTCCAACGACCTCGGGCGCTTGCCCTTCCTCATCCGTCTGTCGCGCCGCACGCGCACCATCGTCAACCAGAACCTGTTGTTCGCCCTCGTGTTCATCATCGTCGGCCTTGCCTTGAGCACCGAGGCGATTCTCACCCCGATCACCGCCGCGTTCCTTCACATCGTCGGGTCGTTCATCGTCATTTTCAACAGCGCCCGTCTTGTGCGTTTCGGTGAAGAGATCGCGCCGCATACCAGCGGCCAGCAACAGTAGTGAGGAGATCCAGGCGTGGCAGTAGAACGCCAAGTGGTTGTTGAGACGGTTCAGCTCACCAAGATTTACCGCGACTTCTGGATGCGCCAGAAAGTGCGCGCGCTGGACCGGGTGGACCTGCAGGTCGTCCGGGGCGAAGTGTTCGGCCTGCTCGGACCGAACGGCTCCGGCAAATCCACCCTCATCAAGATTCTGCTGGGTCTGCTCTTTCCGACCAGCGGACGGGCCGCCGTGTTCGGCCGCGACCCGCGCAACATCGCCATCAAGGACCGCATCGGCTACATGCCGGAGGACTCCTACCTCTACCGGTACCTCAATGCCGAGGAGACCCTGGAGTTCTACGGCCGCCTCTTCAACCTGCCGCGGCACGAACGTCGCAACCGCGTCAACCTGCTCCTGGACATGGTGGGGCTCGCGCAGCAGCGCAAGCGGCCCCTCGTGGAGTACTCCAAGGGCATGGCGCGGCGCATCGGGCTGGCGCAGGCGCTCATCAACGACCCGGACTTCCTCTTCCTCGACGAGCCGACCACGGGGCTGGACCCCACCGGCACGCGCGAGATCAAGGACCTCATCCTCGAATTGAAGAGCCGCGGCAAGACCGTGTTCCTCTGCAGCCACCTGCTCGCCGACGTCGAGGACGTATGCGACCGCGTGGCGATCCTTTACGGCGGACGCGTCCGCCGGGTCGGGAACATCAACACGCTGCTGGAAGTGCAGTCCAAGACACAGATTACGACGCGCAACCTCAAGCAGCAGACGATCTCCGCCGTCGTGAACCTGATCCAGGAGATGGAAGGGCCGGAAGCGGGCGTTGAAGTTCAGGCCCCGCGCGAACGGCTCGAGAGCTTCTTCCTGAAAGTGGTGGAGGAAGCGCGCGCCGCTCACCTGACCACCTCCGGCGTCACCGCCGGCACAGGCGCCGCCGCGTTCTTTGGCGGCATCGAGCGCGAAGACAAGGCCGACGACCTGATGCAGTCGCTCCTCAAGGCAGTTCCCGTGACCGTCCCGGTCGAGCAGACCGAGGGGCCGGAGGAATCGTTTGTGCTGCCGGCCGGAAAGCCGACGGAGCCTGCGGTGGACCAGAAGCTCTTGAGCGACCTGGTGCGCCCCTCCGCTCAACTCGCCGCGCCTGTCCCGGAATCCGAGGCGAAGAAGGAGCCGCAGAAGGACCAGCCGGTGGTTCTGCCTGCGGGAGGCGCGGGGCCGGCCAAGCCGGCCACCGACGAAGTGCTGCGCGGCCTTCTGTCCCCGAAGAGCGAAGCCGACCGGAAGGATGCGCGGACGGACGGCCGGAGCGATAAGTGATGATCGACTTGCTCAAGCAGATTTGGACCATTGCGCGCCACTCCATTCTTCAGGCGTTGCGGATGAAGGTGGTGCTGGTGCTGCTGGCCTTCCTGCTCGTGCTGATTCCCGCCTTGCCCTTCCTGCTTCAGGCCGATAGAACCCACGCCGGGCAGGTGCGCATGGTCATGACGTACTCCATCTATGCCATCTCCCTCCTCCTGAGCGTGCTCACCATCTTCCTCTCCGCGATCACTCTGAACACCGAAATCAAGCAGCAGCAGATCTTCCTGCTGGACACCAAGCCGCTGGCCCGCCTCACCCTCCTGCTGGGCAAGTGGGCGGGGGTCATGCTGATCAACGTGCTGCTGCTGGCCGTCATGCTCGGGCTGACTTACGGCTGCGTCAGGTATCTGAGCCAGAGGCTTCCTGGGGAGCCGCCGGAATCTTATGAACTTTTCAAGGCGGAAGTCCTCAACGCGCGCAGCTATGCCACACCGCCGATGCCCGACCTGAGCAAAGAAGTGGACGATGAGTATAAGTACCTGAAAGAGAAGAACTTGCTGCCGGAAGGCAAGAGCGAAGCCTGGAACCGCATGCAGATTGCCGAGCGGTTGAAGAAGGGGGCTTGGGTCGTTGCCCCCAACACGCAGGTGACTTGGGTGGTATCAGGCCTCCCCAAGTACAATGTCGTCGCGGGGGCGACCACCACCACAACCACCACCACGACGACCAGCACCTCGACCACCACCACCTTGACGATGATCACCACCAAAACGACTGCCGCGCCCAGGCGGGTCGCCGCGCCGGTGGCGAAAGAGGAGCCGCCCCCCTCCGCGAAGAACAACATGGAGTGGCTGGTGATCCGCTTCCGCCATTTCGGTAGCAGCGGCTCGACCGATCATGAAATTCCGGGCCGGTTCGTGGTCAATGAGGCCGGAACGGAAAACGTGTGGATCGAGGAAGGCTTCCTGGTCAATCGGCCCCACACCTTTGCCGTTCCCGCGCGCCTCGCCGGGCCGGATGGCACGATCAAGATCACCTATACGAACATGGACACGTCGGATGTCTCGGCGATGTTCCCGTTCGGCGACGGCGTGACGGTCATGTACGGTGCCACCAGCCTGGGATGGAACTTCGTGCGCGCCGGCAGCTTGTTGCTGATGAAACTGACGTTCTACGCCATCATCGGCCTGGCCTTCTCCACCTTCCTGTCCTTCCCGGTGGCGGTCACCGCCAGCCTCGTGGTCTTCATGGTGTCGCAGATGGCCGGCTTCATTCAGACCGACCTGATCTCCAACCTGTTCGTGTTCGGCAGCAGCATGGTGCCGCCCTGGCAGCCGCTGCATCCCGGCGACACGGCGCTGCGCTGGATACTCATGTCCTTCTTCAGCCTGTTCCCGAACCTGGGCGCATACGATGCCACGCCGTTCCTGACGGACGGCCGCATCATCGACTTCGGCGTCATACTTCGAATGTTCCTGGAAGTGATCCTCGTGCGCGGCGGGATTGCCGCGGTAGCCGGCTGGGTGATCTTCCGGCGCAGGGAGTTGGCCGCATTGACGGCCAATACATGAGAGCGGACGATGGCAACCTTTAAGAAAATTGTCCTGATCGTGCTGATCGTCGCCATGATGGCGGGGGCGTCGGCCACGCTGACCTTCGTGGACGCGTATCGCTCCATCCTGGGGCAGTTCAGCGTCAGCGCCAGGAATCAGCCCCCCGAGATCGTCCTGCTCACCCACGTGCTGGGAGGCTTCCGCGGGCTTCTGATCGACGCCGTCTGGCTGCGCGCCAGCCGCCTGCAGCAGGAAGAGAAGTTCTGGGAGCTCTACCAGCTCTACGACTGGATGGGCAAACTCGAACCCAGCATCGAAGAAATCTGGGACTTCAACGGCTGGAACATGGCGTACAACCTCGTCGCCGAACTGCCCGACAGCGAGGCCCGCTGGCAGTGGATTCAGCGCGCGCTGGACTGGCTCCGGAACGACGGACTCTACTACAACCCGAAATCCGGCCTCATCATGGACCGCATCGCTTGGATTTACTACCACAAAATCGGGCGCGACCTCGACCTGCACAACGCGTACTACAAGCATCGCTGGGCGCTGATCATGCACGACATAGTCGGCAGCCGCGAGCAGCAGGACATCCCCGGCATCCAGGAGGCGTCGCGCTGGACGCTGAAGGAACTGCTGGCCGACCCGGACGTGAAAGCCGCCCTGTCGCCCGCGTTCACCCTGGTGCCGCCCGACGAGACCCTCAAGCAGCTCGACAAGGTGAACGGCCTCCACGAAATCCCGGAGTCGATCGGCAACGCCATCATCAAGGCCAAGAGCACCAAGGCGCTGCGGAAGATCGCCAACTACGTCGCAGCGCGCGTCCTGCGCGACCGATACAAGATGGACCGCTTCGACATCATGGTCAAGATGGAGCAGGACTACGGCAAATTCGACTGGCGGCTGCCGGAGCCCCACGCGATCTACTGGGTCGAGCGCGCGCGTGAGAACATGCTGGCCAATCCGACGCGCAAAGAGATCGACTACGACCGTATTCTTCTGGCCAGCCTCCAGGAGACCATGCGCCGTGGCGTCATCGCCTACATGGGCGGAGACCCGCAGAAGGCCATGGTCACCGCGTTCGACCTGAGCAAAGTGGTCCCCATTAACAAACTGTACGAAATGATGCTCACGAAGTACTCCATCGCGGCGGAGGCGTACGGCGCATCCTCCGTGCAGGATGGGCACATCACCTTCCTGCAGGAAGCCACGTTCGACATGTACTTCGCGGGGTATCACGACGAATCAGCGAAGTACTACCAGGAACTCAACACGCTCTACGACAAGCCCAATCCGCGCGTCCCGCTGGAAGAATATGTCCTGGGGTTCGTCCTGAACCTGGTGGACGAGAACGGGACGCACGCGAAAGTGCGCGCCTGGGTGGACGGTTGCATCGCGCAGGAGTGCTTCTTCCTCTGCGTGAACAAGCGCGACGAGGCGGCCACCTACGAAGACCTGGCGCAGCGTGGATGGGAAGCGTACCGCCAGTACGGAATCGCCAACGCGACCGGCCGCACGCGCAATGACGGGCTGGACCCCTTCCCGTACATCCAGCGCGAAGTGGTGCTGGCGATCCTGCGCGGGGAGACGGGGTTCCCCCCGGAATTGATCCCCACGCTGCGCGCCATCGTGAACGTGCCCAAGGGCAAAGAGAACGAACTGACTCTGCCCGGCGCCGGCCTCGCCCCCAAGATCGCCCCCTCATCGCCGCCGCCGAAGTAGGCGCGCTGCCGCTGGCAAGTCGTCGTTTGCGGCTCCCCAGTCGCCATTCGGCCGCTCTGCTTCCTGTGTTCTGCTTGACGAATCGTGCCAGCGTGCATAGAATGCAGGTTGCTGCATGGTGCAACAGCACAGTGCAGTCGCATTCCGCGCTCCGTGTACACATGCGACACAAGCGCTAATGGGGGAGTCACCTGCTATGCCTAACCTGCATACCATCAACTTCCGTCACCTTGCCAACTACACCTGGCTTCTCGCGCTTATCGGCTGCCTTTCGGCAATACCGTTCTCGGGCGACCTCCGCGCGGCGCAGGTGTTCAACGATCCAACAGAAGGCCAAGGCTCGGCGGAGATGACGGTCTGGACGACGGGGGCGAACGTCAATGGCGAACTGGGCGTGGGTGATACCACCCAACGCAGAGCGTTTACCCAAATCGTCGGCGGTCCCGCCGACAGGAACATCTCCGCCGTCGTCGGGGGACGGAATTGCTCCATGGCCCTTGCCGATGACGGCACACTATGGGCGACGGGGGCCAGCAGTCATGGCCAACTCGGTTTCGGCGATACTTGCTACCGCACTATCTTCAGCCAAGTCGAGGGCGGACTCGCCGGCCTCAGCGTCACGGCTGTCGCGGGTGGCTACCGGCACTCTCTGGCCCTGACCAGCGACGGCAGACTCTGGGCGACGGGCTATAACTTCTCCGGCGAACTCGGCCTCAACGGCACGAACGAGCGACGTTGGTTCACCCAGGTTCGCGGCGATCTTGCCGACAAGAGGATTGTCGCAATTGCGGGGAAGGACTATCACTCCCTGGCCTTGGCCAGCGATGGCACGCTGTGGGCGGCGGGAGACAATGCGTGGGGCGAACTCGGCCTAGGCGATACCACCGAGCGGCATAGTTTCACCCCCGTGGATGGATACCTGACCGGCAAGACTGTCACCGCTATTGCCGCGGGACAATGGCACTCTCTGGCGCTGACCGACGACGGCGCTCTCTGGGCAACGGGGTACAATGCCTGCGGCCAGCTCGGTTTGGGTGATACCGCCGACCGCCATAGATTTACCCAGGTCGGTGGCGATATCGCCGACAAGACGGTCGTTGCCATAACGACCGGCAAATGGTTCTCTTTTGCGTTGTGCAGCGACGGCACCCTCTGGGGGGCGGGGGACAACTCCAGCAGTCAGCTCGGACTGGATGGCGGCGTCACGAATAGCAGCTTCACTCAGGTCAGCGATGGTCTTGCCGGCAAGGTAGTCACTGCCATCGCCGCAGGAGAAAGACACTCACTGGCGCTTGCCAGCGACGGTTCGCTCTGGGCGACGGGGAGCAGCCTTGATGGTCAGCTTGGAATGGGCGATACCACAGGTAGCGCCAGGTTTACCAAAGTCTCCGGGCCCTCTCCGGTTGTGCACATTGCTGCCGGTTCCGACCATAGCCTCATCGTGGCGAGAACGTGGACGCTCAATGTGCAGTCAACGCCGGTTACGGGGGTGGCTATCGCTTCGGCAACCGGGCACGGCGGGACAACCGACTACCGGAAGGCGGCGACCGGCAACACGATGGTGACCTTGACGGCGTTGCCAACTGCGAGCGACGGGAGCGCGGATTACCACTTTTTGCAGTGGAACGGGACTCCGGACGATACCGTTTTCACTGATGACAACCGCACGATCAGTTTCGCGATTCAGTCCAACCTGACGGTGACGTCGGAATATGCAATTGACACATGGACGCTCGACGTGAAGTCTTCCCCGTTCACCGGGGTGGAAATCTCCTCCACTACGGGACATGGCGGCACTACGGATTATGAGAAGACTTTGAATGACAATGAGACAGTCGAGTTGACGGCGCCGGTGGGCAAGAGCGTGGGGGAGACGGATTATCACTTCGTTCAATGGTCAGGCGTGCCCGAGGGGGCAGAGGTCTCCGACGGCGGGCGCACGGTATCGTTTTCCATGAACGTCGACGTCGCACTCACGGCGGAGTACGCGATTGAAACGTGGACTCTCGCCGTGAACTCTCAGCCCATCGCCGGCATCCCGATATCGTCCACGACCGGCCATGGCGGGACTACAAATTATGAACGGAACGTGGGCGCCGGCGCGGTTGTCACGCTGACGGCGCCGGCGACGGCGGGAAGTCGTTACTTCCAGCGGTGGGTGGATGATGCGGGGGTGGCGCTCTCCCGGGCGCCGACAATCAGTCTCACCGTCAATGCCTCCACGTCGCTGACGGCTGTTTATGGCGACATGCAACTGCAGTATCCTTCCGCGAATGGCATCGGGGTGGAGTGGGGCCGGACCTATGTGATTCAGTGGAAGAGCAGCATGTCCAGCCAAATCCGCATGAAGATCGAACTCTGGAACGCGCAGGGGGCGCATTGGGTGCTTGCCCCCTCTATCCCGAACCTGGGCACCTGGCAGTGGCGCGTGGGAGATTTCGACCCGAAGACGCAGACGGCCTACCCCTCCGGCGATGGCTACCGCATCCGGATCAACGCAATATATTATGGCGTAGAGGATTACAGCGACTACTCGTTTTCCATCGGAGTTCCCACCTCGCTCGAAATAACAGGCCCCAGGCAGGTAAATGAGGGGGCCTCGGCGCAATACCGTTGCTTTGCGCACTACGATTTCGGCTCGCCCGCCGAAGTGACGGCGTCGGTGACGTGGAAGGCGAGTTCGCAATATGCCAAGCTCGACAAGACCGGGCAACTGACCGCCAAGGCCGTGCGCTCCGACCAGCCCTGCACCATCACGGCGAGCTATGGCAAGGGGGCGGCGGCGCTCACGGGGACTTACGACATCACCCTCATGAACGTGCGGTGAGAACAACGGCGCACTCGCCTTGAACTCCCAGCCCCAATCCCCTATCATAAAGAACTTGCGAACAGCGGTTCATGGACGCTCTTTGGAAGGGATATAAGATGGATAAGCTGCGATTCGGTTGCCCGGAAGGCGAAGAGAAGGAAAAGCGGGGGGAGGAAGGCATGTCCTCGCGCCTTCTCAAGTTGCGCACCATTCTGCTGGCCGGCGAGATCGACAAGGAATCCGCGCAGCGTGTGATGAGCCAGTTGCTCCTCCTGTCGCACGAAGACCCGTCCAAGCCGATCCGGCTGTTCATCGACTCCCCCGGCGGCGACGCCGACGCGGGCTACGCCATGTTCGACATGATCCGGTTCGTCGAGACGCCGGTCTACACCATCTGCACCGGCCTGGCCGCGAGCGCGGCGGTGATCGTGCTGCTGGCCAGCCCGCGCGAGCGCCGGCTGAGCCTGCCCAACGCGCGCCTGCTCATCCATCAGCCCTCCACCGGAATTCACGGCAGCGCCTCGGATATTCAAATCGAAGCCTCCGAAATTCTGAAAATCCGCGAGAAGATCAACAAGCTCATCGCGGAGGAGACGGAGCAGACGCTGGAGAAGGTGACCAAGGACATGCACCGGAATTTCTGGATGAGCGCGAAAGAGGCCCAGGAGTACGGGCTGGTCGGGCGCGTGATTGTCAGCACGAAAGAGCTGTAACGCGGCGCGTGAACTTGAAAGCGGAGTGGACTGATGCCGGACCCTTATCTGCTCGAACGTGACGAGTCAGTTCTGTGCGTGGTGGATATCCAGGAAAAACTGGCCGCCCGCATGGGGGAGAAGGAGGGCATCGTCGAGAGCGCCCGCATGCTGACGCTGGCGGCGCGGCGGATGGGCGTGCCGATCCTCGTGACCGAGCAGTACCCGCGCGGCCTCGGCCCGACCGTGATGGAACTGACCATCGCGATGGAGGATTCCTACGCGCCGATCGAGAAGATGTGCTTCGGCTGCGGCGGAGAGCCGAGGTTCCTGGATCAACTCAAGTCGCGCAAGCGCAAGCAGGTGGTTTTGTGCGGCATGGAAACGCACGTCTGCATCCTCCAGACCTGCCTGGAACTGCTCAACCGCGGCTACAAGGTGCAGGTGGTGGCCGACGCCACCTGCTCGCGCCGCATCGCGCACAAGGAAATCGGCCTGGGCCAGATGCGCCAGATGGGCGCGATTGTGACCACGGCCGAGGCGGTCGTCTTCCAGTGGCTGGAAAAAGCGGGCACCGAGGAGTTCAAGGACTTGCTGCCGCTGTTCAAGTAGATGGGACGGCAAGGACAGAAAGTGCCTGACAATGAGCGATACAGCCGCCAAATGCGTTTTGCGCCGATCGGTCCCGCCGGCCAGGAGCGGCTGCGCAACGGCTTCGTAGTCATCCTCGGCTGCGGAGCGCTGGGGAGCGGGATCGTCCAGAACCTGGGGCGCGCGGGCGTGGGACGCCTGCGCATCGTCGACCGCGACGTCCTCGAAATGAGCAACCTGGCTCGCCAGGTGCTGTTCGAGGAGGAGGACGTCCGCCGTCGCCTGCCGAAAGCCGTCGCCGCCGCCGAGCGCATCCGCCGGATCAACTCGGAAATCCAGGTGGAAAGCGTCGTCACGGAAATCTCGCCGGGGAACATTCTCCAATTGATCGAAGGGGCGAACGTCGTCGCAGACGGCACGGACAACATGGAGGCGCGTTTCCTCATCAACGACGCCTGCGTGAAGGCGGGGGCGCCCTGGGTCTACGGCGGCGCGCTCGCGTCGTCGGGAATGACCATGACGGTGCTTCCCGGACGAAGCCCCTGCCTGCGCTGCGTGCTGGAGGAACTGCCCGACCCGCAGGCGCTCAGAAGCTGCAACGAAGCCGGAGTGCTGAACACGCTCACCGGCATCGTCAGCGCCATCCAGAGCAACGAAGTGATCAAGCTGCTGACCGGCGCCGGCGAGCCGAATCCCGGGCTGCTGCGGCTCGACGTCTGGACGCTGGAGTTCAACCGGAGCGTCGTCAAGCGCCGCGCGGACTGCCCCGCCTGCGCGCTGAAGCGGTTCGATTACCTCGATGCGCCCCCGCGCGAAGCGGCCTTCGTGCGCGGCCGCAGCCAATTGGAGTTGAACCCCGCGCGCCCGGTGAAGCTGGACCTGGCCGCGCTGGCCTGTTCATTGCGGCAGATGGGGAAGGTGGAGTACAATGACTACCTGATCCACCTGACCCTGCCTGAGGCGCAACTCGCCATATTCCAGGACGGACGCGTCATCATCCAGGGGCTGACCGACGTGGAGTCGGCGCGGCGACTGGTTCGCACGTGCGTTCCGGCGCTCGCCTGATTCGACCGCTCCGACCCACAGGACCGATAGGACGCTCATGAAAGCGCTCGCATTACATTCCGGCGGCTTGGACAGCACCCTGGCAATCCGGCTGGTGCTCGATCAGGGGATCGAGGTCCAGTCGCTGCACTTCGTCAGCGTCTTCGACTGCGGCATGGAAGAACAGGATAGTTGCCGCGCCGCGGTTCTGTCGGCGCAGCAACTGGGCGTGCCGCTGCGCCTGGAGAAATTCTCCGAGGACCTGCTGCGGCTGGTCAAGAACCCTCCGCACGGACATGGCAGCCATATGAACCCGTGCATCGACTGCCATGCGCGCATGATGCAGCGCGCGGCGGCGCTGATGCCGGAAGTGGGGGCCTCCTTTCTCATCAGCGGCGAGGTGCTGGGCGAACGGCCCATGTCGCAGCGGCGCGAGGCGCTGGGCATCGTCGAGCGCGACGCCGGGGTGGAAGGACTCCTCTTGCGGCCGCTTTGCGCGAAGTTGCTCGACCCGACCGTGCCTGAGCAGAAAGGCTGGGTGGATCGCGAGCGGCTGCTGGGCATCAGCGGGCGCTGCCGAAAGCCGCAACTGGAACTGGCGAAGAAGTTCGGCATCACCAATTTTCCGACTCCGGCGGGCGGCTGCCTGCTGACCGACCCCGGCTTCGCGCTGCGCATGCAGTATCTCCTGGAGGTCAATCCGGATTGCACGCCCGAGGATGTGCGGCTGCTGAAGGTGGGGCGGCACTTCCGCATCGAGGCGGCGGGGCGGCTGGCAATGGGGCGCAACGAAAAAGAGAACGACTGGATCGAGCGCCTGGCGCGACCCGGGGAATGGCTCATGGAAGCCGCCGACGTCCCCGGTCCGGTGGCGCTGTTGCGCGGGGGGCGAGCCGTGGGCGCTGTCGCCGAAGATGCGGAAGCCGTCGTCGTAGGGGCAAGGCATGCCTTGCCCCCGACCGAGGAAGCCATCGCTCTCGCCGCCTCTCTGACCGCCCATTACGGCAAGGGCGGCGCGCAGGCGGCGGTGCGGGTGCGCATCCGCGCGCCCGGTTCGGAGGAAGCGCGGTACCTTGAGGTGGCGCCCGCGGCGCAGGAGTTGGTGGAGCGGTTAAGGATCGGCGCCTCAACGCCCGAGTCGGGAGGCCACCGTGTCCGCGAATGAACTTCTCTCCCCGATCCGTGAACTCGGGTACTACCCCTTCAGCGCCTACCTGCGCGCGCGGTACGGCTGCAAGGTGCACAAAGTCAGCATCCACGCCGGCTTCACCTGCCCCAACCGGGACGGGCGAGTGGGCGTCGGGGGGTGCACCTACTGCATCAACGAAAGCTTCAGCCCGCAGGCGGGCAAGCCGCCGCGCTCGGTGCGCGAGCAGATGGCGGACGGCATCGACTACATGCGCCGGCGTTACCACGCGCGCAAATTCTTCGCCTACTTCCAGGCGTTCAGCAACACCTACGCCGATGTGAAGACGTTGCGCGCTCTCTATGACGAGGCGCTGGAATTTCCCGACGTGGTGGGCATCTCCATCGGCACCCGGCCCGACTGCGTCCCGGACGAGGTCCTCGACCTGGTCCAGGAATACACCGCGCGCGCGGAGGTCTGGCTGGAGTATGGGATTCAGTCCGCCCACGACAAGACGCTGCGGCTGATCAATCGCGGGCATGACTTTGCGACGTTCAAGGATGCCGTGGCGCGGACGCTGCCGCGCGGGATTCGCGTCTGCGCGCATGTGATTCTCGGCCTCCCGGGGGAGAGCCATGCCGATATCATGGCCACCGCCGAGGCCATCCAGCCGCTGGGCATCCATGGCATCAAGCTGCACCACCTGTACATCGCCCGGAACACCGCAATGGAAAAAGACTATCTCGCGGGGCAGATCAAGTTGTTCACGGCGGAGGAGTACGTCCCGGTCGCATGCGATTTCCTGGAGCGAATCCCGGCCGACGTGGCCGTCCAGCGGCTGGTGGGCGATACCACCAGCGCGGGGGTTCTGCTGGCGCCTTCCTGGCCGCAGACCAAGACGGAGGTCTTTCGGATGATCAGTGAGGAGTTCCGCCGGCGCGGCGCCTCACAGGGCAGCCGCGTGGGCGCGCAAGTCAGGCAACAAGGACAGTAAGGACGACCATGGAACATTTTGAAGGCCGGCGCTATCTCACCTCCTTCGATTCCTCCCAGGTGCCGCAGGTCTTCTGCGACGTGCTGGTGATCGGCTCCGGCGTCGCGGGACTCAGCGCGGCGCTTTCGGCGGTGGACGGGGCGGACGTGCTGCTGATCGCCAAAGGGCCGGTGGATGAGAGCAACACCGCCAAGGCGCAGGGGGGCATCGCCGGCGCGCTGGCGCCGGAGGACACGCCCGCCGCGCACATGGCGGACACCCTCGCGACGGGCCAGGGGATTTGCGACGCGGATATCGTGCGGACCATCACCGACGAAGCGCCCGGCCGCATACGCGAACTGATCGCGCTGGGCGCGTCGTTCGACCAGGAGGGGGATGAACTGGCGCTCACCCGCGAGGGGGGGCATTCCACCTCACGCATCGTCCACGCCATGGGAGACGCCACCGGCAAGGAGGTGGCCACCACGTTGATCCGCCGCGTTCGCGGCACCCCGGGTATCCAGGTGGTGGAGAACGCCTTCGTCGTCGACCTGATCACCACGCCGGAAGATGGCTGCTGCGGCGCGCTGCTGTTCGACCAGCGCTGGGGGCTGATGATCGTTTGGGCCAAGTCCACCATCCTCGCCTCCGGCGGCGCGGGACGCCTCTATCGCGAAACCACCAACAGCGTGCTGGCCACGGGCGACGGGCTCGGCATGGCGTATCGCGCGGGGGTGAAACTGACCGACCTGGAATTCTATCAATTCCATCCGACGGCGCTGTACGTCGCCGGCGCGTCGCGCGCGCTGATCAGCGAGGCGGTGCGCGGCGAGGGGGGCATCCTGCTCAACATGCGCCATGAGCGCTTCATGTCCAAGTACCATGAGCGGGGCGAACTGGCCCCGCGCGACGCGGTCAGCCGCGCCATCGTCACTGAAATCCGCGAGACCGGCCACACCTGCGCTTACCTCGACATGCGCCACATCCCGCAACTGGCCAAGCGCTTCCCTGGCATCAAGGAGTTGTGCGAGCAATTCGACATCGACATCACGAAGGACCTTGTGCCGATCCGTCCCGCCGCGCATTACATGATCGGCGGAGTGAAAGTGGACATCAACGGCGTGTGCACCATGCCGCGGCTCTTCGCCTGCGGCGAAGTGGCCTGCACCGGGCTTCACGGCGCGAACCGGCTGGGGAGCAACTCGTTGCTGGAGGGACTGGTGGTCGGGCGTCATGCCGGGACGGCGGCGCGGCAGATTGCCGGCGGCTCGAACCCGCCGCCGCATCCGCGCGTCAAGGTGCGCAACCCGGCGGCGCAGCACGTCGCCATCGACGTGGAGGACGTCACCAACGCCCTGCGCGCACTCGCGTGGCGCAACGTCGGCATCGAGCGCAGCCGCTTCGGCTTGGAGGAGACCGTTCACATGCTGCATTTCTGGGGACGGTACATCATGGATAAGGAATTCAACGACCGCGCCGGCTGGGAGTTGCAGAACATGCTGGTCGTGGCGCGGCTGATTGCCGAGAGCGCGACGCTGCGGGCGGAGAGCCGCGGCGTGCATTACCGGACTGATTTCCCGCAATTGGATGATGCGCATTGGAAAGTCCACATCATCCAGCGCCGCCAGGCCCAGGCGGAGCTTGAGCCCGTGCGGTAAGCCGCGGAGAATTCACCACGGAGCCACGGAGAACGACATTCCGGGGCAACGGCAACAACGACATTAACCGTCGATGGACGCCGATGAACGCAGATACGGAACATAGGGGCGGAACAACCTCTCAGTTTTCAGTTCTCAGTTCTCGCCGTTCTCCGTCTCCGTGGTGACGGCTAGAGGGAACGATGGGCAGACAGGCCGACACGACCGGCGTGAAGCTCGATTTCCTCTCGCCGCCGCTCCCCGCCGAGCTCGCCGCGAGTGCGGCGCGGTTGGTCGTTCCCATCCTCCACGAAGAATTCCTTGAGCGTCTGCTGCTGGGGCAGTTCGGCCCGGGGGCGCAGTTCGTGGCCGGAATCGCGCGGGATGGAGAGAAGGTCGCGGGCCACTGCTGGGGCGGATGGGGGCAAAGTGCCGCGCCGATCGGCGTGGTCGCCGGAGTCGTGACCGACGAGCATTACCGGGGCAAAGGGATCGCCTCGGCGCTGGTTGCGGGGATATGCCGTCGCTTCGACGCGGCGGGCGGGAAGCTCCTCTTCCTCGGCACCACCAACCCGGACGCGCGGCGCATTTACGAGCGCCTCGGCTTCCGCAACCTCATCGGCAGCGTCTACTGCCGCGGGCAGTTCTCTCCCGCCCGGGGCTTCGCCACCGGCCTCACGGCGCGTTCTCATCCCGCCGCCTGGCGCGACATGGGGAGCGTCCTGCCGCTCTATCTCCTTCCGCACCCCTGCATGGTCATGGACTCCGTCACCGAGTTGCCCTCCACGCGGCTCTTCGCCCCCTGGCGCTGTTTCAGGATATTCTGGGAGAACTGGCAGAGCGTGGAGAACGGGGGGAGTTGGGAACTTCTGGAGAGCGCGAGCGGGTGGGCCGTCGCCTCGGCGCTGGCGCGGCCCTTCCCCTCTCAAGAGGAAAGTCAGTCCGCTGGGGCGTCCGATTTCTCTGTGGACTTTATCTGGCATCCCGACTATTCTGATATCGGCCTTGAATTTGTTCGCGACTTCCTGCGCCGCGCGGAGAAGCAGTGCCGGGGCGGACCTTGCCTCTTCCTTTGCGACCGGGATGAATGGAAGCAGCGCGCCGCCAAGTCGCTGGGCTTCTCCTGCGCCGGACGCGGCGTCAGGAACATGCTGGTGTCCGGCGAACGCTGGGCGCTGGATGAGTACAGGCGGGACTGAGTCTCGGTTCTGTTGGTTTTGATAGATCGCGTCATTGCGAGGAGTTCCCTCGCGGGATGCGAGGGAACGACGTGGCAATCTTCCAGTTCTCAGTTGGGCCGTTCTGGGTGCGGTTTGTTTGGTGCACAGCGATGCCCGCTGTTCATAACGGCCACGGACAACCGGAAGATTGCCACGGCCCGCCCTTAGACGGCGCTCAGGGCGGGCCTCGCAATGACCGCTTAGTGATTCACGTTCGGAGTGAGTCCGCGATTCCATAACGGAGTCTCATTATGCCCAACGTCATCATGGCGCGCGCCCCTGTTCGCAACGCCGACCTTGGCGGCTGGCGGGACACCCGGCTCTTCTCCTCCGGCAAAGTCCTCAACATGGCCATCCGCCTGTACACCTACGTCTCCCTCCAGCCGATGAAGGAGGAGGGGATTCGCATTGAAAGCCACGACATTGGCGGCACCGAGTACGTGCGCAACCTGCGCGACATCGAATATGCCGGCGCGCTCGGGCTGCTCAAGGCGGCCGTCGGCAGCAGCGGCGCGCGGGGCGGGTTCAAACTGATCGTGCGCTCCGAAGCGCCCCCCGCCTCCGGGCTGGGCTCCTCCGCGGCGCTGGGAGTGGCGACGCTCGGCGCGCTCTATCGCTACCAGGGCAAGAGCCTCCTTCCGCACCAGGTGGCCATGAACGCGCAGCGGCTGGAGACCGAACTGCTCAAGCTGGAATGCGGCGTGCAGGACCAGTTGGCCTCGGCGTTCGGCGGGATCAACTTCATCGAGGTCACCTACCCCAGCGCGCGCGTCACCCCCGTCCCCGTCTCCGATGCCACCTTGTGCGACCTGGAGACGAACATGCTCGTGGTGTACACCGGGCGGTCTCACTTCTCCAGCGGCACCCACAAGCGCGTCATCGCCAACTTCGAGAAGGGGCAGCCGCGCGTCCTGCGGGCGTTCGAGGGGCTGAACAAGACGGCTGAAATGGGACTGGAGGCGCTCATGCGCGGCGACGTCCGCGCCTACGCCGAGTCGCTGAACGTGAACTGGGGCTATCAGAAGCAATTGGACAAGAGCATCACCACCCCTCTGGTCGCCGATCTCCAGCGCCGCGCCGAGAAAGCCGGCTGCATCGGGTTCAAACTCAACGGCGCAGGGGCGGGCGGCACCGCCGTCCTCATCTGCGCGCGCAACACCCAGAAGGCCGTGCACTCCGCCATCCAGAAGAAGTTCCCGGAGATGACGGTGTACCCCGCGAAGATCGATATCGGGCGCTGCCAGGGATTGCAGACGTGGGTGGAGAAAGCCTGAGTGTTTGGGGAATGCTCGGCGCGCCTGGGAGTGCGGAGTTGCACGGTGACGGACAACCGGTCACAAATTGTGACCGATCCAGAGAAACTTCGGCAGGTTCTCGGTTGATTTTGCGTTGTCCATTACACGGCAGGAAGTTATGCTCTTGATATCGCAAAATGCGATATCAAGAGCACATTCCGGTTGGCGCAAGGTCAGGAGTAAAATGGAATGAAAGCAAGGACTGAAGGCATGGCCCCAGTCGCTGTTGCACGAATTGAAACCTTCATCCACACAGTGCGTGGACAGAAGGTCATATTGGACAGCGACTTAGCACGCCTCTATGGCGTGGCAACAAAGACGTTGAACCGCGCCGTAAGTCGCAATCTTGGCCGGTTTCCTGAGGATTTCCGTTTCCAACTTAGCGCACTTTAGGCTTTCATGGCTACGGTGTGTGATAGGGGCGAGGAGCGCTAGCCTCGGCAGGCCGGTCGCCCGATGGGCGCAGCATGCTGCGCCCCTACACAGCGACGTAGGCATGGAACGTTAAAACGCTCTAGTGCCGCTGAAACGCTTTCTTTGAGGTACCAATTTGGTACCTCAAGAGCCAGGCACGGCGGTCGGCGCTATGCACCATTCGTTTTCACCGAACATGGCGCCATCATGGCGGCTACGGTCCTCAACTCCCCGCGCGCGGTTGAAGCCTCGTTGTTTGTCGTCCGCGCCTTTGTGCGAATGCGGGAAGTTCTGAATACCCACAAGGAGTTTGCGGGGAAGCTGGCGGAATTGGAGCGAAAGCTTGCGACGCATGATGTAGCGATCCGGAAGATCGTGGAGTCAATCAAGCGCCTCGCGGCCCTGCCGTTGCCTGCTCCAAATGAGGTTGATGAACGCGCGCCGGACAAGCCGCCCATGGGCTTTCGCGTGAAGGAAACCGCCGCGCCCTATCGTCGAAGGAGGACGACGGCACGGTGATGTTGGGACGCGATAACCCCTTAGGCTGTGTTCCCCTGCGACCAAGCTCAGGGCAGGCAGGGATAACGGGTTAGGAGAAAGACGACGAATGACGTAAAAAGGAATTGGGTCGTGTGTACCTCGATCTTGTCGATCGTGATCTTCGCTCCTGCAACCGCCATCTTCCGCGTCCTCCGTGTCTATGCGGTGGACAGTCCCTTCACCCTCACCCCAGCCCCGAAATCTCCCTGAAATCTTCCTTCAGCGCCCTATACAGTTTCCCGAACATCGGATAATCCCGGTCGTACAGTTTCTTTGCCGCTGCCTTGGGGCGGGTGGTGGAGGTGAGGCGGATGGTGGAGTCGCAGGCCTGGGCGACGTTCTTGAATGCGCCGGTGCCGACCCCCGCCAGGAGCGCGACGCCGAAGGCGGGGCCTTCGCTGGCGTTGATGGTGCTGACGGGCTGGCCATAGACATCCGCCTGCATCTGACGCCAGAACGCGCTGCGCGCGCCGCCGCCGCTGATGCGTATCTGCCGCACGGGTATCTTCATCCCGCGGATAATCTCCAGAGAATCGCGCATTCCGTAGGTGACCCCCTCCATCAGCGCGCGGACGAGGTGCTCCTTGCGGTGGCGCGGGGTGAGGCCGATCCACGCCCCCTTGGCGTACGGGTCGGCATGGGGGGTGCGTTCGCCGGTGAGGTAGGGGAGGAAGTACAGCCCCTCGGACCCGGCGGGGGCGAGCGCGGCCTCCTGGGTCAGAAGCTCATAGGGGTCGCACTTGCGCCGCTCGGCCTCGGCGCACTCGATTTGGCCGAGGGCGTTGCGGTACCACTGGAACGATCCGCCCGCCGAGAGCATGACCCCCATGACGTGCCACTTGCCGCGCACGGCGTGGCAAAAGGTATGCACGCGTCCTTTCGGATCGGTCTGCACCTTCTCGGAGTAGGCGAAGACGACCCCCGAGGTTCCCAGCGTGGCGGAGATGACGCCGGGTCGCACGATGCCGTTGCCAACCGCCCCCGCCGCCTGGTCGCCGCCCCCTCCGACGATGGGAGTTCCGGCGGGCACGCCCAATTCTTTTGCGGCCGATGCGCTCACGCGCGCGGAAACTTCCTCCGATTCGTAGCACTCCGGCAGCAGATCGCGCTGGATCTGCAGCGCTGAGAGGACCTCCTTCGACCATCGCCGATGCGCCACGTCCAGCAGCAGCGTGCCCGAAGCGTCGGAAACCTCGGTCGCGAACTCGCCGCTCATGCGGTAGCGGATGTAATCCTTGGGGAGCAGAATCTTCCGCGTCTTCTCATACACGCGGGGCTCGTGCTTGCGGACCCAGATGATTTTCGGGGCGGTGAAGCCGGTGAGTGCGGGGTTGCTGACGAGGCGGATGAGCCGCTCCGCGCCGACCTTGCGGGTGATCTCCGCGCATTCCTCGCCGGTGCGCTGGTCGTTCCAGAGGATGGCCGGGCGCAGCACTTTGCCGGCGGCGTCGAGCAGGACGGCGCCATGCATCTGGCCGCTCAGCCCGATCCCCTGCACCTGCGTCCCGGAGACCTCAGCCGCGGCGAGGACGCGGCGGACGGACTTCGCCGCCGCCTTCCACCAGTCCTCCGGCCGCTGCTCGGACCAGAGCGGGCGCGGGTGCATGCAGGGGTATTCCTCCGTGGCGGAGGCCAGGATTTTGCCGGAGTCGTCGCAGAGGAGCGTCTTGGTGCCGGAGGTGCCGACGTCGATGCCGAGTAGATAACCCATTGAACCCTCACGCTAGAAGAGATCGCGAAACCGGTTTGCAAGAAGATATGCGAGGGGAGGGCGGTTGTCAAGAATGGCGGGGAACGGATCATTTGCGAATGGCGAACTGTCAATGGGCAATGGTCAATGGGCAATTCTCAATTACCAATGATACGGCAACGCTTCGCGCAACACGATAGCCGCAGTTTTTATGGCCGTTCGTTGACAAATGACCATTGCCAATTCCCCATTGACCATTGATCCGTTCTCCGCCCGCCGCTAAAAAGTCGTTGACAAGCCCCCAATGGCAGCCGATAATTCTGTGGAGGGGATCGGTTGGACACTTCAAGGAGGTGCGGCTATGCGCGTTTCGACCGTTGTAATCATCCTGCTGCTCATCGGCGGCGCCGCGTACTACGCCAACAAGAAGGGGTACATCGGCGCGGCGAAACATGATGTGGTCAGCAGTTTCGACACGCACTTCGAAGCGGGGCAGTTGCTGTATCAGGGAATGAAATATCCCGAGGCGATCGCGGAGTTCCAGAAGGCCATCGACCTCGCGCCGAAGAACCCGCAAGCCCCCGATGCGCTGGCCCGGATCGGGAACTGCTATCGCGATATGGGGGAGAAGGAGAAAGCCATCGCCACCTATCAGCAGGTCGTCAAGACCTATCCGGACTCCGCGGTCCGGGCCCACGTGGAGAAGATGATCGAGCAAATTCGGTAGGCGTGATCCGCCGGTGCTTCACCACGAAGGGCCACGGAGAACCACGGAGAACGGCGCGGGAAGTGGACGGCAACAGAACGGAAATGCCGGGAACCGCCGATGGAGGCAGATGAAAGCGGATACGGAAGAGGCAAACGGAATCATGCTCTGAGAAATCGTATCGTGCCTTGTGCCGGCGTTTATCTGCGTTCGCCGGCGGTTGCTCTCGTTTCTCCGTTCTCCGTGGTGAACACGCTGCCACACTGCTGTTCGCTTGACCTCGCGCCGCCTCGGCGTAATAATGGTGCAACTGTTCGGTTTGTGACGCATTCCGCATGGCAGGAAGGAGAACGCAATGCCGCTAGTCAATACGAAACGGATGTTCGACGAGGCGATGAAGGGCAAGTTCGCCATCGGCGCTTTCAATGTGAACAACATGGAGATCATTCAGGGGATCATGTGGGCGTGCAAGGAGAAGCAGGCCCCGGTGATCCTCCAGATCAGCAAAGGCGCGCGCAAGTACGCCAGCATGAGGTACCTGCATGCCCTCATCAACGCCGCCTGCGAGGAGATGCCGGGAATCCCCGTCGCGATCCACCTGGACCACGGCGACTTCGACACCACGATGAAATGCATCGACGAGGGGTTCACCTCGGTGATGTACGACGGCTCGGGGGAGACATTCGACAAGAACATCGAGAACACCAAGAAAATCGTCGAGCGCGCCCACGCGCACAAGCCGTTCGTCACCGTCGAGGCGGAACTGGGCAAGCTGGGCGGCATCGAAGAGGACGTGGTGGGCGTTGGCGCGGATGACGTGGAGAAGCATCTCACCGACCCGAAGCAGGTGCAGGAGTTCGTCAAGCGCTCCGGCTGCGACAGCCTGGCGGTGGCCATCGGCACCAGCCACGGCGCGTACAAATTCAAGAAAGCCCCGAAGCTGGCGTTCGACCGCATCGAGGAGATCGGCCGGCTCGTGCCGAACTTTCCGCTGGTGATGCACGGCTCAAGCTCGGTGCCGCAGGAGTTCATCGACTTCGTCAACAGCTACGCCGTCCTCGAATCGAAGAACAAGAAAATGCTGGAAGTGGCGCTGAAGCAGGGCTGGGAGCAGATGCCCGGCTCCATGGGCGTCCCGGAAGAGGCGATCAGCAAAGCCTCCAAGATGGCCGTCTGCAAGGTGAACATCGACACCGACCTGCGCCTCGCCATGACCGCGAACATCCTCAAGGTCTGGGGGGAGTGCAACGCGGAGTTGCTGAAGTGGATCGAGGGTGGCAAGCAGGGCAGCCGGCCGAAGTTCAGCTTCGACCCGCGCGAATACCTCGGGCCGGCCCGCGAAGCGATCCGCGACATGGTCGCGCGCAAGCTGGATGTTCTCGGTTGCGCCGGCAAGGCGGGGCTTTTCAAGTAAGACGTGTAGCGAGGTTCCGGGAGTGTAGCGCGGACTATCCCCTCGGCAGGCTCGGGGCCGTGAGCGAAGTCGAACGGCAAGTCCGCGATTGCGGGAAGCGGAAGGACGAATGCTGTCGCGGGTTTGATAACCCACGCCACATGTCCTTCTCGCCATGTGTAGCGCGGGCTTCAGCCCGCGAATCCGTATGTAGCGCGGACTATCAAGTCCGCGAGGCCGTGTGTAGTGTGTAGCGCGGACTATCCCCTCGGCAGGCTCGGGGCCGTGAGCGAAGTTGGACGGCAAGTCCGCGATAGCAGTGAGTTACGGGCGCTGGAGCGGGAAGGCTCCGGCGCCCGTTGCTTTTTAAGTGAAGCTCCCCGCATCTTGTGGTATAGTAACGACATGGACAAGAAAACCGTGGTCAAGAAACGGTTGCAGGATATCACTCCTTCGGACGATCTGGCCTATTGGCTGAGTCGCCCGCCCTCGGAGCGGCTGGCGGCGGTCGAGACCCTGCGAAGGCAACACTATGGACATGCAGCCACAGCAAGACTTCAGAGAGTTGCTCGGGTTATTCAACGGACGAAAGGTTGAATACCTGATCGTCGGCGCGCAGGCGTTGGCGTTCCACGGCGCGCCGCGATTCACGGGTGACTTGGACATCCTTGTCCGCCCCGATCCGGAGAACGCGCGGCGCATATGCCTTGCGCTGGCGGACTTCGGCTTTGCCAGCGTGAACATCACTCCTGCCGATTTCACTGCGACCGACAAGGTGGTTCAACTGGGTGTGCCACCGGTTCGAGTGGATATGATGACCTCCATAACGGGCGTCTCCTGGCAGGAAGCATGGGGCGGACGCGTGGCAGGTGATTATGGGGGCGCGCCGGCTTCCTTCCTTGGCCGAGAACAGTACATTGCCAACAAGCGCGCCATCGGCCGGCCCAAAGACTTGGCGGACATCGAGGCGCTGGGGGAGACGTGAGGCGGAAAGAACGGAGGATGTCGCGGATTTGAGAACCCGCGCTACATGTCAGTAATTGTGCGGCATCAGAGGCGAGATAAGGAGGGGCGGATGATCCATTGCAGGGGCGCAATGTTTTGGCTGCTTGCAGTGATTGCTCTCTCTGTCGGCTCTTCCGCTCACGCCGACGGTTGCTATATCCCCCCGCTGGTCTATCAGGTTCCCGCGACAATTCCTCAGCAGCGCGCGCTGATCGCGTTCCGCGACGGGCGCGAGACGCTCATCATCGAATCCTCCTTCCAGACCGAGGCCAAAGAGGTCGGCTGGATCATCCCGCTCCCCATCGTGCCGGATAAGATTCTCCCCGTTTCGTCCGGGGCGATGAAGACGATTGCGTT
>Ga0114951_10001756_pt1 | contig 25952 bp, 22 predicted proteins | sample AM7aDNAmetaG_FD_88677 | JGI IMG/M metagenome (GOLD analysis project Ga0114951, IMG submission 88677) | Freshwater microbial communities from Finland to study Microbial Dark Matter (Phase II) - AM7a DNA metaG | ecosystem: Environmental > Aquatic > Freshwater > Lake | place: Finland: Lake Alinen... | reverse complement strand
CGACTTTGCGACGGTCGCCGGATCTTCGGTCATGATCTCTAAGTGCTCAGCCGCGATTTCGTTGGCGACTTCGCAGCCTTCCGCGATGGATTTTACCTGAATGATCATGCCGGAATCGACGCGCTTGCGCATGACGTCCACAAGTTTTTTGGAGTTTGTGATGAGGTACCCCGTGCCTCCGTGGTGTTCCGTTTGGGCCAGGAGATCGCATGTGACAAAGTCGGGATTTGCCGTGGCATCCGCGAGAATGGCCACTTCGCTCGGACCTGCTACCATATCGATATCGACGAAGCCGTAGACTTGCCGCTTGGCTTCCGTGACATAGGCGTTGCCGGGTCCCACGATTTTGTCGACCTTCGGTATCGTCTTCGTTCCGAAGGCGAGTCCGCCGATTGCCTGGACTCCCCCGACTCGATAAATCTCATTAACACCCAGCAGGTTGGCGACGGCCAGGATGTGAGGATCGATGTCCCCTGTATCGCGGCGGGGCGGTGTGCATATCGCAATTTGTTTTACGCCGGCGACCTTTGCCGGGATCACAGTCATGTAGACTGTAGAAACGAGCGGCGCCGTGCCGGCCGGGATATAGATCCCCACCCGGTCAAGCGGCTCGTAGCGTTTTCCGAGACGGATCCCGTTCGCACCGGTGATCTCGAAGGATTTCTTCAGCTCTGTCTCGTAATATTCCCGGACATTTTGGGTGATCTGCTTAAGGAGCGGGACGAAGGGTACCTGTATCTTCTCGAATGCGCGGTTGATGTCGCCCTGGTTAACAGTCAGGCGTTTGAGCGGGAGATCGATCCCGTCAAATTCACGGGTGTAGCGTCGTAGGGCAGTGTCTCCGGATTGGCGCACCTCGGCGAGAATGCGGTTGACCTTTTTGAAGATCGTGGGATCAAAGTGCGTGGTATAGTCACGCCGTATCTTTTTTTGAGTTAATTTGTCCCAATTGACAACTTGCATGAATTACAGGCCTTTTTCCTTAATGTAACGTGAGATGGCTTCATCTACCGCAGGTTTGGCTTTGGCGAATTGCCCTTGATCTGGACCCCCGCCCTGGACAAGATCAGGTTTGCCGCCTCCCGTTACCTGGAGTACTTGAGATAGCCTACCAAAAAGAACCTTCATGTCCAAGCCGCTTTTTTGAATATCGGCGCTGAGTCCCGCGATCACATGGAGTTTCCCCTCTTGGGAAGTCGCGATCACAAAAACAAGATTTTTACCCTCTTCCCGGAGCCGTGTGGTAAGCTCGCGGAGCCCTGAAATGCCGGCATTTTCGAGTAGGGCGACCAGTGTCTGACAAGTGCCGGCACTCAAACAGCCGGCGAGAAGTGTTTTGATATCCGCCGGGGCGCTTGAGGCTTGATCAGCAAGCTTTTTCTGAGTCTTGAGATTTTCCGTAAGTTTGGCGATCCTGGCCGGGATGTCGGCCGATCCGACTTTCAAAGTCTTGGAGATCCCTGAGATGATATCCTGAAGGTTCCGGACATAGTTCAACGCTTCGGCGCCGGTGACGGCTTCGATGCGCCGTACGCCGCTTGCCACAGAAGATTCGCCGGCGATGATCAGCATGCCGATCTGCCCTGTCCTGTCGCAATGAGTGCCGCCGCATAGCTCTTTGCTGAAATCCGGGACGTTGATCATGCGCACCGTATCGCCATATTTATCGCCGAAAAAAGCCAGCGCCCCTTCTTTTTTTGCTGTATCCAGGCTTTGCGTCGTTTTTTTGACCTCCAGGTCATTTAGGATCTGTTCGTTCGCGGATTTTTCAATGACGCGGAGCTCTTCCGTGGTCACGGCGCGTCCGAAAGAAAAGTCAAAGCGTAGTCGATCCGGCGCGACAAGCGATCCTAGCTGGCGGACCGAGCTGCCGAGGGTATTCCTTAATGCGGCATGAAGGAGATGCGTGGCCGTATGGTTCCTCATGATTCCTTCGCGTGTCGTCCGGTCTGCCCGGACTTCGACCGTAACACCGTCCCTGAGATTTCCTTCGAGGATCTCAACCTGATGTAAAAAATATTTATCGAGTTTTTGCATGTCGACAACCTTGAGCTTAAGACCCGCGGCTTCGATCGTTCCCTTGTCGCCGACCTGCCCGCCGCTTTCCGCGTAGCACGGTGTTTGGTCCAGGATGATCGTCGCTCTTTTCCCTTCGAGCTGATGCCAGAGGATCTTGGCGGTTACCTCCAAAGTTTCATATCCCAGGAATTTTGTGGCCGGAATATGGGAAGGGATCTTGTCCAGGCCGGAAGACGCAAAGATCTCGGAAGAGATCTTGCTTCCTTCTTTGGAGCGAGAGCGCTGATCCTCCATGAGTTTCTCGAAGCCCTCGTGATCAAGAGTAAAACCTTCCAGTTCCGCAATAACGCGAGTCAATTCCTCAGGGAATCCGAAGGTGTCATAAAGTTCGAAAATGGTTCCAGCGGGAACGGTTTTGACGCTCTGCGTTTTGAAGGCAGCGAGTTGTGTCTTGAGGATCTTGAGGCCGTCTTCCAGGGTTCTAAGGAATCGTTCTTCCTCCTGTTGGAGGACCCTGCAGATATTCTCTGCCGAATCCCTGAGTTCCGTGTAGGTTTCCCCCATAACCTCGATGACTGCAGGCGCTGCTTTAAAGAGAAACGGCTGGGATAGCCGTCCTTTCGGAACAAGCTGATGTGCCTGCCAGATCGCGCGGCGTATCAGCTTGCGGATCACGTACCCGCGGCCCTCGTTGGATGGGACGACCCCATCCGCGATAGAAAAGACGGCGGCTCTTAAGTGATCTGAGATCTTATAAAGTTTCCGGTCCGGTTTTGTTCCGGGGTCAAGTTCGAGTGACTGAAGGATCGCGGCGTGGATCGGCAAGAAGATATCGATCTCGAAATTGGAATTCTTTCCCTGAAGGACGCACGCAAGCCGCTCTAATCCCATTCCGGTGTCGATGTTTTTATTGGCAAGCGGAACAAGCGCGCCATCGTCCTTGCGGTCAAATTGAGTGAAGACAAGATTCCATATTTCCGCGAACTTTCCGGAATCATCGATAGGCGTTCCGGACATCCCCGGATTTTGATCAAAATAGATCTCGGAGCATGGACCGCAGGGGCCGTTTGGGCCGTCCTTCGGAGCGTTTGCGGGCCAGAAATTCGATTTGTCGCCGCAGAGGTAGATCCAGTCTTTTGGAAGGCCGATCACGTTATGCCAGATATCGAAGGCATCCGTGTCTTTTTCGTGAACCGTGATGCGCAGGCGCTCTTTGGGGATCAGGAGCATTTTTGTCAGGAATTCCCAGGCCCATTCGATGGCTTCTTTTTTGAAGTAATCCCCGAACGAAAAATTACCGAGCATCTCGAAAAAGGAGTGATGGAACGGAGTTCGACCGACTTCGTCCAGATCGCCTGTCCGGAGACATTTTTGCGAGGTGGTAGCCCGTTTCAGATCTTTTTTGACCCCGAGAAAGTATTCCTTAAACTGATTCATCCCCGCGCCGGTGAAGAGCAGCGAGGGATCGTTTTGAGGGACAAGCGAGTCGCTTGCGACGGCGGTATGACCTTTGGATTTAAAAAATTCCAGATAAGCTTTGCGGAGGTCGTGGGTGGCAGTTTTCATAATGCGTCAGACATCGTCGTCAGAAGATTCCTTCGAAAGCTTTCGAAGGACCTCCTGAGCGATCTGGAAGTCGTATCCTTTCCGTATCAAATAATCGTACAGCCGTTTGTTGCGTTTATGTTTATCCAGCTTGGACCAACCGGCCCATTTGAGGCGGGCTTGATCAAGCGCCCGACCGGTTTCATCCGTGTCCGAGAGGGATCCTAGTAACTCGTTCCGTAACTTTTGCGGGACGCCGTGCCGCTTCAATTCGAAAGCGACCTTGTGCCTCCCGGAAGCTTTTCCCTGGATCAACCGGGCCATGAGATCCTGGGCGAACATTGTATCGTCCAGGATGCCCTGGGTCCTTAGCCGGGCTAGGGCCTCATCAACGATCCCGTCCGGGTAACCTTTTCCGGAAAGCTTTTTTTTTAACTCCTGCCCGCTTTTGGGGCTTGCCGCAAGCAGGCGCAGTGAGGTGATATAGGCCTGTTTGATCTGTTCATCCGTTTGAGCTTTATCCATGGCTCCGTCAGGCATTTAATATTAGGCGAGGGCAGTTGCGATAGAGCGGCCCATACAGACAAGAACACAAACCCGTCCTTCAGCCTTTATGAGCTGAAGACCTACTCCGCGGCTGTTACGGTAAGCGCGCTTTCCCCTGCGGCGATCTTCTCAAGGATCTTTTCTTCGATTTCCAGTAGAATTTTCATGTTTTCTTTCAAGAAAATGCGCGCGGCGTCTTTCCCCTGCCCGAGTTTTGCCTCGTTGAAGGCAAGCCAGGTTCCCGACTTTTCGATCACCTGGTATTGCGTGCCGAGTTCCACAACGTTCGCGGCGCGTGAGATGCCTTCTTCAAAGAGAATATCAAATTCCGCCTGACGAAAAGGGGCGGCAACCTTGTTCTTGACCACCTTCACGCGCACACGGTTTCCAACGACGGCGTCGCCTTTTTTTAAGCTCGCGACCCTTCGGATATCAAGGCGCATGGAGGCGTAGAACTTAAGGGCCTTGCCGCCGGGCGTGGTTTCCGGGTTTCCGAACATGACACCGATCTTCTCACGCAACTGATTGATGAAAACGATGCAGGTCTTGGATTTGCTGATGATCGCCGTGAGCTTGCGCATGGCTTGAGACATGAGGCGCGCCTGTAAGCCCATTTGAGCTTGACCCATTTCCCCTTCGATCTCAGCCCTGGGAACAAGGGCTGCCACAGAGTCCACCACGATGAGGTCGACGGCATTTGAGCGCACAAGCATTTCAGCGATCTGAAGAGCCTGCTCGCCGGAATCAGGCTGAGAGATCAAGAGCTCATCGACTTTGACACCGATCTTTTGCGCATATTGAGGATCCAGAGCGTGTTCCGCATCGATAAAGGCCGCAACTCCCCCCGTGGACTGAATGCGGGCGATAATGTTGAGGGTTAGCGTTGTCTTACCGCTTGATTCGGGACCATAGATCTCAACGATCCGGCCGCGAGGGATGCCTCCGATGCCTGTTGCAATATCGAGACTGAGGGCTCCCGTTGGGAGCGCGGCAATGTTTTCGTGATGCTGGTCGCCAAGCTTCATGATCGAACCTTTTCCGAATTGCTTTTCTATCTGGAGAAGCGTGAGCTCAAGCGCCTTTTGCTTCTCGGTGGTTTTTTTTGTTTCAGTCACGGATGCTTTGTCGGATTTTTTACGCTCGGTCATGGTGTTTTTCTCCTTTAGAAAGACGAAAGTTTTAAAATTCTATCGGCCGTTTCTTCTTCTGTAAAGACAATTCCCCCGGATAACTCAATTGCGAATATTACTATAATGGAAATAATATATGAAATATATGAATTGTCAAGAGGGCTTGTTAAAAAAGCTTTTTTTCGGTCCCTTGACGGAGGCGCTGGATGTTGGCGCGGTGGGTAAAGAAGATGAATACGGCCAGGATCAGGCTGATCGGCAGAAGGAATTTAAACTCAGAGGACCCGGCGTAGCGCCAGGTGATCATCACGGGAAAAACTAACGCTGCAACGAGCGACGAGATCGAGATGGTATGAGTGAGCGTGAAGCAGATGATCCATATCCCGAAAGTGATAAGCGTCGGGATGCTTGAAATGGCCAGGAATACTCCAAGGGATGTGGCGACGCCTTTGCCGCCTTTAAACTTGAGCCAGATTGGAAAGCTATGCCCCAGGATGGCGCTGACTCCTAGAATCAGCTGAAACGGAACGGCGAGGCCGAGACCCAGGCAGGCAGGAAGGACGCAGGCGACATAACCTTTAAGGGCATCCAGCAAAAGGACGGTGATCCCCCATTTCTTACCGACCACGCGGGAGACGTTGGTGGCTCCGATATTATTGCTTCCATGCTGCCTTATATCGAGCCCTTTGACACTGAATCCGATCATAAGGCCGAAGGGAATGGAACCCAGGAGATAAGCCGCTCCGATAAAAATTAAGGAAAAAAAGAGATTACTCATGAGATGAATTTTAACCCCCGTGTGAGATAGATGACGCCTGAAACGATCGTGAATGTCACGGCGAGATAAGCGACGGGGACGGCGACCGGCCATTCCAACAGGATGAAACACACCAGAAGCATTTGCGAGGCCGTGGTGAGCTTACCCCAAAGATTTGGGGCTACATTGATTTTGGGAGTGCCGGAACTTTTTTGATCTTGATTTGGGATCGCGCCGCCGTTGCTATTTTCTGATTTCCCGAAATGAATCTGATTGGGGACGGTAGCGAAGTGGATCGTGAAAAAGCCAAAGAGCAAAATGACGTCGCGGAATATGATCGTGATGGTGATCCAAAGCGGCGGTCGAAATGGGATCGTCGGGACAAAGAGTAGTCCTATGTAAGCGCTTACGAGGAGTATCTTGTCCGCAAGAGGGTCAAGCATTTTTCCTAGGGCCGTTCGTTGTTTGAGGAATCGCGCAAGAATGCCATCCAAGGCATCGGTGATTGCAGCGGTGACAAAGATTGCGAGCGCTATAAGACGAAAACCTTCTTTTTCCGGTGTGTAGGAGACAAGCGCTATGAAAAATACGGGTGTGAGCAGTATCCTGAGAAGAGTCAGGTAATTCGGAATGCTCAAGCGGCAACGGTGTCCGTGGTTTCAGTGGAGGCGGCATCCTCGGCAGCTTCCGCGGCCACTTTGGGGTGAAGGCTCTCTCCCGGAAGAGATTCGTCGCCGGAGCTCACTTTTACGGAAACGATCTTGGAAATCCCGGGTTCTTCCATCGTGACGCCGTAGAGAGAATCCCCCATGGCGATCGTTTTTCGGTTGTGCGTGATGATGATGAACTGGGATTGATCTGTAAAAGTCCGGAGCACTGTCAGGAACCGGTCGATATTGGCTTCATCAAGCGGCGCATCGATCTCGTCGAGAAGGCAGAACGGCGAAGGCTTGATCTTGAAAAGCGCAAAAAGAAGAGCAACGGCCGTCAGTGCTTTTTCACCGCCCGAGAGGAGGGACATGTTCTGCAGCTTTTTCCCCGGGGGGCGAACGACAATATCAATTCCGGATTCAAGAGGGTGGGTCTCATCGATCAAAAAGATCCTGGCCTCACCGCCTCTGAAAAGGATCTGGTAGTATTGCTTGAAGGTTTCCTGAACCTGCTTGAAGGTATCCTCAAAAAGCTGCTTGGTGGTTTGATTGATCTTGCGGATGGCTTCCATGAGTGAACTGCGGGCGTCATCCAGATCCTTTTGCTGGGCCAGGAGAAAATCATACCGCTGCTTCAATTCCTGGTATTCTTCGATCGCAAGCAGGTTCACCGTACCCAGGGAATCGACTTTGCTTTGCAGCGAGGCGATCGTTTCTTCAGCGGTGGCAAGTTCCTCATCGGTAAAAACAAAATCCTGCGGATTCAGATCCGATAAGTTCAAGCGATACCGCTGCTGCAGTCGTTCTCCCACATTCCGCAGTTTATAGTCAAGGTCCAGCTGTTGCAGTGAGATCTGATGTTCTTCATCCTGAAGCGTTTTTTGCGTGCGGAGCATCAGATCAAGGGTGCTTCGCTGACCCGCCAGAAGCTCTTCCTGTTCGCGCTGATCTTTACGCAGAAGTTCAAGGTCCACATCCACGGCGTGCAGTGTTTGTTGATATTCTTCCGCAAGCCGGACGCAAACCGTTTCGTCCTGGTCAAGCTCTTGCTCCTTGGAGGCAATGCGTCCCTTTCCTTGTTCCAGAAAGGCCTGCCGGTCCTGATCTTTTTGCGTGTGCTGTTCGATCATGTTCAGGGATTCTTCCGTATGGCGTATCCCCTGATGAAGTTGCTCCGCCTGGGCTTCGCATTGACGGACGGCGTTCAGCACTTCGTCTTTGGCTGCGGCGTGTTGTTCCAAATCCTTCTCACGTTGCCTCTGGATCTCCGCGAACTTGCATTCTTCCTGTTCAGCCTGTGTCAGGGTGACCTGGGAATGCTCGAGCGTGAGGCGGAGCCGCTCCGTTTCCTGGATCAGGTCCTGGCTCTCGGCTGAGGACAACTCGCGTTCCTTCTGAAAACCCTGGAGCCTTTCTTCGATGTTCTTTTTCTCACTCTCGAGCGATTCTTTCTCAATGAGAGTGGTCGTCTTTTGTTCGTCGGCGGCGAGACTTTGCGCGCGGAGGCCTGCCAGTTCGTTTTCCAGAAAACCTATCTTGGCTTCTCTTTCCCCGACCTGAGCTTTTAAAACATCGATTTCCTGGCGGATCTTTGAAGTCTCAGAATCATTCGAAAAAAAGAACTGGGAGCGGCTTTGATCATTCCAGAAAAAAAGCCGGCGATCCGAGCTTAGGAAAAGGCCGTCGCGCGATACCAAATTGGCCGGTACCGGTGTTTGAAGCAAGTTCTCGAGCTCGCCCATCGGGAAGGCTTCTCCGACAAAGACATTCTCCAGGATGCCCTCATAGCCGGGTTCGATCTGAGCGAAATCAGAGACAGGACGGAATCCTAAGGCCGCATAGAGCTGGGCTTCTTCCTGCGGAAAGGACGCCTCTTTTTTCATGAAGATGCCCGAGGCGAGTGAGCGTTTGGAGCTTAACCTTTCCACGAGGATTTTTGCTGTCGCAACGTCTCCCGCGATCAGGGACCGGGCAAATTGGCCGAGAGCAACATCGATCGCCCATTCATAGCCTTCCTGTACCTTAACGATCTCCTGGAGTCCTCTGACAAGTCCCGGGACCTGTTGGGATACTTCGCCAAGGAATTCCCGGAAAGTGTCCGCGCTGGTGCCTTGGATTTCTGTAAGCGTGTGAAGACGGGATTCCTTTTCCCGAAGTGCCAGGCGGGTTTCATGAGCGTGCTTACGGAGTTCTGCCAGTTCATGCTCGAAGGCGTGGGTCGTGGCCCGTAATCCCTGATGCCCGCTGAGGGTCGTCTGAAGGCCTTCGTTCGTGTGTGTTAGTGTCTCGATGCAGACTCGAAGTTTTTCACTCCATACCGTGAGCTGCTCGGCGAGGCGCGTCGAGTTCGTTTCTTCGCGGCGGCGCTGGGATTGAAGATTCTCTCCCATGACTTTTGCCCTGTGAAATTCATTCCTGGCCTGAGTGGTCGACTGGGCCGCGTCAAAAAATTCTTTTCGTGTTGCTTCCAGATTATTTTTTGCTTCCTGGATGAGGGCTTCCTGCTGCCGCAGCTTTTGCGTTACATCCGCAAGCCGCGTCTGAATTTGTTCGCCTTCCGACTGACGGGTTTTCAGAAGCTCAATGAGTTCATTCTTTTGGATAGCCGCGCTTTCAATGGATTGACGTAACTGGTCCTGTTCCTGAAGGAGCTGACCGCGTTGCTGGGCAAGCTCGATGCGCTTGTCGCGTATGAACTGAAGTTTTTGTCCGTTTGTTTCGATCTGAGCAAGGGCCTGGTATCTCTCGCCTTCCTTGACGTGGCATCTCTGGCCGATGTTCCGGACGAGTGTTTCCTGGTCTTCGATAGTCTGGTGTTGGGTTTGCAGATTCGACTCGATAGCCGTGAGCTCATCTTTTTTGACCTGAAAATTTTGAGTGAGGTCGAGTTTCATCTGCTCGATTTGCCGCTGCTCATGGAAAGCCCGCTTGATCTCAAGCGCTTTGAGCCGTTCCAGTTCCAATTTGTAACGTTCGGCGCGCTTGGCCTGACGTTCAGCATACTGAATATTTTTTTGGACCTCAAAAACGATATCCTGAAGCCGCTTAAGATTTTCCTCGGTCCGGTCGAGCTTGCGTATGGATTCATCCTTCTTAGCTTTATACTTTGCGATGCCGGCAGCCTCTTCAATAAGGTAGCGGCGTTCTTCGGGGTCGGCCTTCAGGATGTAATCGATCCGGCCCTGCTCGATCATCGAATAGGATGAAGAACCGATCCCGGTATCCAAAATGAGGTCCTGGATGTCTTTTAAGCGGCAAGAGGTTTTATTGAGAAGATATTCGCTTTCGCCCGTGCGATAGAGACGGCGGGCGATCGTGACTTCATTATATTCGATCGGCATACCGCGGTCGGCATTATCTATCGTGAGGGCGACTTCGGCGAAAGCGAGAGGTTTGCGCACTTCCGTACCATTAAAGATGACGTCTTCCATGGAGGAACCGCGCAGAAGTTTGGCGCTGCGCTCCCCGAGAACCCAACGGATAGCGTCTGAGACATTGCTCTTACCACAACCGTTAGGACCGACGATGCAAGTGACACCGTGGTCAAATGCGATCTCGGTTTTCTCGGCGAAGGACTTGAAACCTAAAAGCTCGAGTTTTTTTAGGCGCATACACGCAAGCTCTTGAAAAGAGCCGCTCCCCTTTAGGGTTGATGCTGGTACTCAACAAAACGTCAGAAAAGGAAAATGTCTGAAGAAATTAAAACGGTCCTATGCTTTATATTCCTTGAAGGCGATACAGGCATTATGCCCCCCGAAACCCAACGAATTCGACAATGTAACGCGAACACGGCAGGTCTGAGCTTCATTCGGAACATAATTGAGATCGCACTCCGGATCCGGATGATGGTAATTGATGGTCGGGGGCACGATCTGATCTCTGATAGCAAGGCAGCAAGCCGCGCCTTCAACAGCACCGGCAGCGCCGAGTAAATGTCCTGTCATGGATTTTGTCGAGCTGATCCTGACAGTTCGGGCAACATCCTCACCGAGAGCTTTTTTGATCGCCAAGGTCTCAACTTTGTCGTTCATGGATGTCGAGGTCCCATGGGCATTGATGTAGTCAACTTCCTCGGGACGGATCCCCGCATCTTTCATGGCGATCACCATACAACGGGCGGCACCTTCCCCTGTCGGATCAGGCGCTGTGATGTGACTCGCATCCGAGGTCATACCGTAGCCGGCCATTTCCGCATAGATCTTAGCTCCACGCTTCTTGGCATGCGCCAGTTCTTCCATGATTATTACAGCGCAGCCTTCCCCCATGACAAATCCGCTGCGAGTCTTATCGAACGGACGCGACGCCGTAGCGGGATTCTCATTGTGAGTGCTTAGCGCTTTCATGGCATCGAAGCCGCCGAATCCGAGATTCGTGATGCAGGATTCAGTGCCTCCTGCGAACATAATGTCCGCTTCGTCCCTCTGGATGATCTTGAAGGCATCGCCTATGGCGTTTGATCCTGTAGCACAAGCCGTTGCAACACAAGTGCTAGGTCCTTTGAGACCTAAGGCGATGGATATTGCCCCCGGGGCCATATTAACGATGAGCATCGGAATGAGGAACGGTGAAATGCGTCCCGGTCCTTTTTCCATCATCTGTTGGTATTGTTCCTCGATGACGCGTAGTCCCCCGATCCCAGAACCAACCAGAATGCCAACGCGATGGGCGTTGACCGTGGCGATGTCCAGATTGGCGTCAGCCATGGCCATTTTGGCGCTGGCGACTCCAAACTGGACAAAGATGTCGGATTTTTTGACATCTTTAAGGGACATATATTTTGAGGGTTCGAAGTTCTTGACCTCGGCAGCAACTTTTGAATTAAAAGGCGTCGGGTCGATTTGTGTCAGTAGACCGGTTCCGCTCTTACCTTTTAGAAAGCCCTGCCAAGTTTCTTCGGCAGTATTGGCAACAGGTGTGATCATGCCAATACCGGTAATGACTACACGTCTCATGTTTGTAGATGTCCTTGATTAGAGGATTTTATTGAAGTGAAATGACGAGCCGGTTATTTCTGGCTTGTCTTTTCTTCGACGTACTTGATCGCATCACCGACGGTCTGGAGCTTTTCGGCATCTTCATCCGGGATCTCAGCGCCGAACTCTTCTTCGAACGCCATGACGAGCTCAACAGTGTCTAGCGAATCCGCGCCGAGATCATCCACGAAAGAGGCTTCGGGAACGACTTCCTCAGGTTTCACGCCCAACTGTTCAACGATAATTTCAGTAATTTTCTCTGCAACGCCCATTGATGTTTCCTCCTTTAAGGATTGAAAGCTTTACTGCTGTTTTAAATGCATCAGATTACGAGACCACCGTCCACGACGATTGTCTGTCCGGTGACGTAGGCTGATGCGTCCGATGCCAGAAATACGGCAACATTCGCTACATCTTGAGGCTCTCCGAGACGCTTGAGCCCGATCCGATCTTTCATTTTCTCGACCAGATCCGGCGGAAGCTTGTCAGTCATCTTTGATTTGATGAACCCTGGTGCGATCGCGTTAGCCCGTACATTTCTTTTGGCTAACTCTTTCGCAGTGCTTTTCGTCAATGCGATCATGCCGCCTTTGGAGGCCGCGTAATTCGCTTGACCGGCATTCCCGGCAATCCCGATGATTGAAGCGATATTGATGATGTTTCCAGCTCGCTGTTTCATCATGGGCCTTGCGCACTCCTTGGTAAACAGAAATGCGCTCTTCAAATTGATCGTAAGAACATCGTCCCAATCCTGTTCAGACATCGTTGCGAGCAAACCATCCTTCGTTATTCCCGCAACGTTCACGAGTATATCGATGCGCTCATAAGTGTCAAGAGCGATTTTGACGACCTGCGCCACTTCATCTCCATTTGCTACATTGGCTTGCGTTAAAAGGCATTTGGGTGATCCGGCTTGCTTCGCGAGTGTTTCAGTTTCGGTTAAAAACTCGGTTTTAAGGTCCGAAAGGACTAATGTTGCGCCTTCTTTAGCAAACGCGAGGGCGATCGATTGCCCGATACCGCGCCCGGCTCCCGTGATAAGTGCGACTTTATCTTTGAATATCATTGTTTGTCTCCTTTAGGTTAAGATTGAGGCAACAGCGTAAGCGTTTCGAGACTTTTAAAATCAGCCAAGCTCCCGAACGAAAGGACTTCAATCTCCGGTTGACATTTACGGGCAAGTCCTTTGAGGATCTTTCCGGGACCGATTTCGAGATAAGTCGTGATTCCGGATTCCTTGGCTAAAGCCATCGTTTTGACCCACTGAACGGTACTCGTAAGTTGTTTCGCAAGGAGCGACCTGATCTCGTCAGGACTGGAAACAAATTGGGCCGTAACATTCGGTATGAAAGAACACTTTGGTCCTTGGATGGGAGTATTGGCAAGCGCCGCTTCAAGGCGGGCTTTAGCTTCTGCCATGAGGGAGGAATGAAAAGCTCCGCCAACCTTCAAAGGCAGCGCCCTCTTGGCGCCTTTAGCTTCGGCGATCCTGCAGGCATTTTCGATGGTCGGAAGTGTCCCGGAAAGAACCGTTTGGTCGGGTGTGTTGAGATTGGCGACTTCGCAGCCAGCTTCCTTGGCGACGGCGATACAGGATTCGAGATCGAGCCCCATGACAGAGGCCATGGTCCCTGGATTGTTTTTTGCCGCATCCTCCATGGCTTCAGCGCGAACTTGGACGAGTTTCAGCGCGTCTTCAAAAGTGAGGGCTCCTGAGGCGGTCAGCGCCGTAAATTCTCCGAGACTGAGACCCGCGACTAAAGAAGGATGAATGCCTGGGATTTTTTCGCTTACAGCCGCTAAAGCCGCGAGGCTTGTCACAAGAATGCCTGTCTGAGCATATAGAGTACGCATCAGTTCGGTTTCAGGGCCGGCAAAGCAGATCCGGCTGATGGAGTAGCCAAGAATATCATCAGCCTGTTCGAAAATTTTGCGAGCGGCAGCGCTTTGATCAAAAAGATCTTTGCCCATACCGACAAATTGTGCCCCCTGACCTGGGAAAAGGAATCCGAGTGTTTTCATGGGATTACCACTTGAGGAGGCTTGCGCCCCAGGTGAGGCCGCCGCCAAAAGCGACGAGGACCACGTAGTCCCCTTTTTTGACCGCGCCCGTTTTGACGGCTTCATAAAGACCGACTATGGTTGACGCGCTCGACATGTTGCCATATCGGTCCACATTGATAAAAACCTTTTCAGGTGCGATTTCGAGGCGCTCAGCAACGGCCTGAAGGATGCGGTTATTGGCCTGGTGAGGGATGAGGCAATCAATGTCTTTGACCTGGAGATTTTCACTCTCGAGAACTTTGCGAACAGCCAGGTCCATAGTTTTGACCGCGATTTTGAAAAGCTCGGGACCGGCCATGCGAATATAATGCTGTCCATTGGCAACGCTCTCAGCGCTCGGAGGGATCCTGGAACCGCCCGCGGGGATCTGAAGGATCTCGCTCTGGGTGCCGTCGGCGCCAAGGTACGAAGCGAGAATGCCATGACCGTCTTTGGACCGTGAGACAACGGCTGCGCCGGCGCCATCACCGAAAAGGACGCAGGTTCCGCGGTCTTTCCAATTGATGAATCGCGTAATGGTTTCAGCTCCCACGACCAGGACGTTCTTATAGATACCCGATTTCACGAATCCTTCGGCGACGGAAAGAGCATAGGCGAAACCCGAGCAGGCTGCCGCGAGATCAAAGGCACCGCATGTGGCTCCGAGCTTGGCTTGAAGGTAGCAGGCTGCAGAAGGAAAAATCATATCCGGCGAACACGTTGCAACGATGATGAGATCCAGATCTTGAGGCGTCAATCCGGCGTTCTTGAGAGCTTCCTGGGAAGCCGGAAGCGCGAGATCACTCGTGGCCTGTTCTTTGGCGGCGAGGCGCCGCTCGCTGATTCCGGTGCGAGTGCGGATCCATTCGTCCGTCGTCTCGACCATTTTTTCGATGTCCGCGTTGGTCACGACTCTCTCGGGCAGGTACGCACCGAGCCCTGAAATCGCTGCACGATAAGGTGCTGTCATAATTCCTTTTGGGAGCTTTTAAGTGAAATTAATTACGCATTACTGCTGGATTTGCGTTCGGCCGGAGGAGTGGCCGATACGGCGTTATTCAGATATGGGGTGACCGCATCGACGATCTGAGCATTGACGCGCGTGGTGACGAGTTCTCCCGCGACGCGGATGGCGTTCCGGATGGCAAGAGCCGAAGAGATTCCATGGCTGATGATGATATTTCCGTTGATGCCAAGAAGCGGCGCGCCGCCGGCTTCCTCATAGTCTGTTTCCTTGCGGATGGAAGATAGCGTCGGCTTCAAGAGCCATGCGGCAATAGCGGTGAGCCAGTTTTTACGAAGCTCCCGGGCAATCAAGGTCACCGTCGTTTCAAGAACGCTCTCGATCATCTTGAGCACAACATTGCCGACAAACCCGTCGCAAATGATGCAATCGGCCTTGCCGCTGAAGAAATCACGGCCCTCTATATTGCCGATAAAGTTCAAAGTGGATTCCCGGAGAAGTTTGTAAGTTTCCTTGATGACCTCGGTTCCCTTCGATTCTTCCTCTCCGATGTTGAGAAGACCGATTGTGGGACGTTTTTTCTTGAGGATACTTTTGGCGAACACATCCGCCATGATGGCATACTGGAACATCTCATAAGCGGAAGGGTTAAGATTTGCGCCAACATCCATCGTAACGGACATACCATGAAGTGTCGGCGTTGCGATAGCGATGCCGGGGCGTTTGATGCCCGGCAATGTTCCGAGATTAAGCGTCGCGGCGGCCACCATGGCTCCCGTATTTCCTGCGGAGACTGCGGCGTCGCATTCTTTTTTCTTTAAAAGATCGATACAGACGCTGATCGAGGAATCCTTCTTCTTGCGAAGTGCCGCCACGGGTGATTCCCCCATGCCGATGACTTCCGTCGCTTCGTGGATGACGATCTTGCCGCCGATAACTGAATGTTTGTTCAGTTCCTTCTTTAACGCGTCAGTTTGACCGACAAGAACGATCTCCAGATTGTCAAAATCGTTGGCGGCCATGACAGCGCCTTCAACCACGACTTGAGGGGCGTAATCCCCGCCCATACCGTCAAGCGCTATTCGGATCATGACACTTATTCCTTCGCTTTCGTTTTTACTTTGATCGCCTTGACGAGCTTGCCTTTATAGAAACCGCACGCGGTGCAAACGCGGTGGGGCAGGATGAAAGCGCCGCACTGCGTGCACTGGGAGCGCGACTTGGGGACCAAAAAGTCATGGGCCCGGCGCAGGTTCGTGCGCGTATTAGAATGTCTTCGTTTAGGATTTGCCATGATTTCGCTCCTTGTTGGATTTCGCTTTTTTTATGATGACTGGGGAAGCATGATAGCCATTTCCTTTACAATTGCAAGTGACTTCGTTGCGATCCACGCCGCAATGAGGGCAGAGTCCTTTGCATTCCTCGCGGCATAGATGGACGAGCGGGTGCTCCAGGATCAGAAGCTCACGGACGTTCTCAAGGGGCTCGATCGTGTCTTTGTCCGAGAGGTCGAAGATCCAGTCGAAATCGCAAGAAAGTTTATCGATTTTCTCCTTGAGGCACTTGCCGCAGAAGCGTCTCACCGTGGTGGTCAGGACGCCTTGAAAACGGAGTATCCCCGGATTTTTTTCGGCTTCTCCTTTGAGGAGGATCGGTGCGGTATAAAGCATGTCTGGGTATTCAACTTCGATCGCCTTGGCCTCATAGGAACCTTCAACGGGAACTGCAAGGCCCTCTTCGAAATCTGAAAGTAGGAACTTCATTTCAGCGCACCTTCCGGGGCGAATATTTTTTTGTGATTTGTGTCGCGACAGGGGCCGGAACGAAGCGGCGAACATTCCCTCCGAGTTCTGCGATCTCTTTGATCAGGCGCGACGAAAGATAGAAATGGGACTCGGAGGGCATCAGGAACATGGTGTCGATCCGGGGGGCAAGCTTGCGGTTCGTGAGAGCCATCTGAAATTCATAATCAAAATCCGAGGTTGCCCTGACGCCGCGTATGAGCGTAAAGGCGTTTTCCTTTTCGGCAAGCTTGACCGTCAAGCCTTCCCAACTTCTGATCTTTACGCGAGACTTATTCTTGAGAGCGTTTTCAAGAAAATGAATACGTTCTTCCGTTGTAAAAAGAGTCTTTTTGGAAGGATTCGAGGCCACCACCACGATCAGCTCGTCGAAGAGGTTGAGTGCCCGTTCGATCAAGTCCAGATGACCGAACGTGACGGGATCAAAGCTCCCCGGATATATAGCTTTTCGTTTTTTCATTGGTTGATTCCAGTCGGAAAAAGAAGGACAGACAGGCTTGCCCGATCCTTTTTGTGCGGACCCATTTGAGGTTCTTAAGCTCGGCATTGGGCAGTTCTTCCCGCCACATATGCCCCACAACGACCTGCGCAAACGGCAGAACTATATCAGACGCGTCCAGACGCATCAATGTCTTTTTGACGAGACCCTTCATGAATGGAGGATCAACAAAAATGAGGGCAAATCCCTTCTTTTCCTTTTCGAGTTTCCTTATCGCCGGAAGGATGTCCATCTCAAGTCTCGTCGCCTGGTGACTGATCCCGAGACTTGCCAGGTTCTTTTTGATGACCTTTTGGGCCCAGGAGGCCTGATCGACAAATGTGGCGCTGAGCGATCCGCGGCTTATGGCTTCAAGCCCAAGACTCCCCGATCCGGCATACAGATCCAAAACATGTTTTCCGAAGACAAAAGAACCCACGATGTTGAAGAGGGTCTCCTTGGTCCGGTCCGTCATGGGACGGGTCAGCTTATTTTTTGGGAAATCGATTTTTCTGGATTTGAAGTTGCCGCTAATGATGCGCATGAGGTGTAGTCTAATCTGTTTTTGGCATTTGTTCGAGATATTTTTGGATCCAGTGGGGCATTTTCTGTTTTTCATGCCCGGGGATATCGGTGATGTATCGCTGGGCTTCCTTCCGGGCTTCGAGTAAGATCGATCCGTCGAGCAAGGGATTCGCAACTCTAAAAAGCGGTTCCCCTGATTGCCGTGTCCCCCAAAGATCCCCTTGTCCACGGAGTTTCAAGTCTTCGTCTGCGATGAGGAACCCGTCGTTAAGCTTCGTCAGCAAACGAAGGCGCATCTTTCCGTCTTCCGTTGCAGGCTCTCCGAATAGAAAACATTCTGACTCGATCGTGCCGCGGCCGATTCTCCCCCGGAGTTGATGGAGTTGCGCAAGTCCGAAACGGTCCGCATTTTCGATGATCATCATCGTGGCGTTGGGTTGGTCGACGCCGACTTCGATAACGGATGTCGCGACGAGGAGGTCGATCTCCCCGCGGGTAAATGCGCGCATGATGGATTCCCTTTCGGGACGTTCCAGTTTGCCGTGGACGATCCCCATGCGGTATTTCTGGAAAACAGTTTTCCGGAGGCGCTCAAATTCTTTTTTCGCGGCCAGGAGATCGGCTTTTTCTGTTTCCTCGATCATGGGAAAAACAATATAAGCTTGTTCGCCCTTTTGGATCCGGCAGGCCATGTGGGCGAAGATCTCAGGCTGTTTCTTACGCGTGATCCAATATGTTTTGATCGGTATCCGGCCTTTGGGGAGTTCCCTCATGGTGGAGATATCCAGGCCCGCATAAACAGTGAGAGCCAGTGTCCTCGGGATCGGAGTGGCGGTCATGACCAGCTGATGGGGTCGAGGAGTTCTCTGCAAAAGTTGATTGCGTTGGTGGACGCCGAACTTGTGTTGTTCATCGATGATGAGGAGACCGAGATTCTTAAAGGCTATGTCCTCCTGCAAAAGGGCGTGAGTTCCGATAACGATCGGCGTTTTTCCATGCTTCAGATCCGCTATCAGCCGTGCGCGTTTATCGGGCGCAGTACTTTTTGTCAGGAGTTCAGGGAGTATCCCCAACGGTTCAAGGAAACGGACCAGCGTCCGGTAATGCTGTTCCGCAAGAATCTCCGTGGGGATCAGGAATGCGGATTGAAGACCTGCTCGCTGAGCGGCGAGAAGAGCAAAGGCCGCGACTACCGTTTTTCCGGAGCCGACATCCCCCTGCACCAGTCGGTTCATGGGAATGGTCCGTTGAAGGTCAGTGGCCAGTTCGGAGACGGCTTTTTCCTGGCTCCCGGTGAGCTTGAACGGAAGAGTACTGCTGAATTCCCGGTTAAGATCGGGTGTGATCCGGAACGCAGGGGCTGCATACTCGTTTCGAATTGCTCGAATTTTTAGGAAAACCTGAAGTTCAAAGGAAAAGAATTCGTCAAAAACTATACGGCGCCTGGCTTTTTCCAATACTTCAAAGGAAGTCGGCAGGTGCATTTCCCGGAGAGCCTGGTTTAGAGGCATGAGAGCGAGATGATTCCGGAGCTCTTCCGGTAAGGGATCGCTTATAGCGGCGTTCAGATGATGATCAACCGTTTCCTTGAGGGTCGTTCGGAGAGAGCGCTGGAACAGGCCTTCGGTCAAAGAATAGATCGGAGTGATCCGGCCGGTGTGTATGGATTCGGCCGTAGGACTGTCGACGATCTCAAACTCAGGATTGGACATCTGAAGCTGTTTTTTGTAGGGCTCGACCTTGCCGTACAAAATGATGTGCAGCTCTTCATGGAAAATCCTTTTTAGGTAGGACTGATTGAACCAGACTGCGCGGAGCGTGCCTGTGTCATCACCTAAAAGGACTTCGACGAGCGGCATTCCGCGTAGGGGCTTGAACTTAACTTCCAGAATCTCGCCGCGACAGGTGATGGGTTCTCCGTTCGGGAGATGGCTCAAGGGGGCAAAATGAGAGCGATCCTCGTAGCGTCTTGGGAAATAATAGAGTAGGTCCCGGACCGAATGAATACCGATCTTTTGGAATACAAAACTGCGTTTTGGACCAACGCCTTTGATATAGCGCAGTTCGCCGCCTTCCGGTTCAGCGATCTTCATAGCGATTGCGCCATGAGAAAGAACTTGCGAGAAGTCCTAAGGCTTCGGGGCTTCAGGCGCCGCGGCCTTGGCAGTGTCCGTCTTGACGGTTTCAGCCAACGCTGCTTCAGCCGGCTTTGCCGCAGAGGGCAACGCTGTCGCCACGCTCTTCGGGTCTACGGATTTTTCGGGTTGCGCGGCAGTCTTGGCTTTCGCGGCAGGATCTAGCTTCTTAATTTTCTCAAGGGCTTTTTTGATCTGCTCCACGTCAAGAGGCGCTTGCTTGCCAGTCGAGTGGAAGAGTGAACGGCTTTTCTGAACCTCGAGAATGTTCAGACCGATGCAGGTGAAAAGAAACAGGATCGCGCAAATGCTCGTGACCTTCGTCAGGAAAGAAGATGCTTTGGTCCCGAAAAGCGACTGGACGTTGCCGCCGAAACTTCCCCCCGTAAGACCCTGTCCGCGTCCCGCCTGGAGAAGGATCACGATGATGAGAACAAAACAGACAATGATGTGAATGGAGACGATGAGTATGTTCATTTGTTATTCCCCGATTCGTAGGTTTTTTGTGCTTCCTGGATGATCTGTGCAAACGATTCCGCCTTGAGTGAAGCTCCGCCTACCAAGGCCCCGTCGATATTAGGCTTTTCCAGAAGTGATTTTGTATTATCAGGCTTAACGCTTCCGCCGTAAAGAAGCGAAATGCGGCTGCCGAGCTCCTGTCCATAGCGCTCATTCAGGAGCCGCCGGATGTAAGAATGCATCTGCTCGGCCTGGTCAGGCGTTGCGGTCTTCCCCGTTCCGATGGCCCATACCGGTTCATAGGCAATAACGACTTTAGAAATATCCTCTTTTTCAAGCTGGCCGATCGAATCATCAAATTGTGTCTTGACCACATCGAAATGCTTCTTCGCGTCTCGCTCAGTAAGCGTTTCGCCCACGCAGACGATCGGAACAAGGCTGTATTTGAGAGCGGTCTTCACCTTTTCGTGGATCAGGATATCGTCTTCCTTAAAATACTGGCGGCGTTCCGAGTGTCCCAGGATCACATATCTGCAGCCCGTATCTTTAAGCATGATCGGAGAAATTTCGCCCGTGAAGGCTCCCTCGGGAGCGCTGTACATATTCTGGGCTCCGAGATGGATCTCCGTATCTTTAAGAACTTTGGAAACTTCGCTCAGCGCCGTGAAGGGAGGGCATATCACGACCGTGACATTGGAAACGGTATGTGCCGCAGCCTTAAGTGTCTGAACAAGAGTAACGGCTTCCGCGGCAGTTTTATACATCTTCCAGTTGCCGGCGATCAAAGGTCTTTTTTTCATAAAATTCGCTCTTTCTTGGGTTTACTTGTCGAGAAGCGCTGCCACTCCGGGCAATACTTTTCCTTCCACGAGTTCAAGGGAGGCTCCCCCGCCGGTGGACATGTGAGATATCTTGTCTGCGACGCCGGATTGGTTAACCGCAGCGACGGAATCTCCACCGCCGATCACGGTGACGCAATCGGGTAGTTCAGAGATCGCTTTGGCCAGGGACATGGTGCCCGTGGCGAATTTTGGGAATTCGAATACGCCAACGGGGCCGTTCCAAAAGACCGTATGGGCACCCCTGAGAGCACCTTTGAACTTTTCAATCGTGAGCGGTCCGATATCCATTCCCATTTGAGTGGGTTCGATATTCCCTCGGGCAACGTGTTTAGCTTCAGCGTCCGGAGAAAATTCTGTGGTGACAATGTGATCGATCGGGAGATAAAGATAAATATGCGATTCATAGGCTTTTTGCAGAATCGTTCTTGCAGTATCGATCATATCTTCTTCCACAAGAGACCCTCCAACGGAAAGGCCCTTGGCTTTGAGAAAAGTATAGGCCATCCCGCCTCCGACGATCAAGCGATCGACCTTGGTGAGCAAGCTTTCAAGCACCGCGATCTTGGAGGAAACCTTGGCGCCGCCGATGATCGCTACAAAGGGACGCGCGGGATTATTCACGACTTTCTCCAAAAGATAATCCAATTCTTTTTCCATGAGAAATCCCGCTACGGCCGGAAGATATTTCGCTACAGTTTCCGTGGAGGCATGAGCACGATGCGCGGATCCAAAAGCATCATTGACAAATACATCGCCGTACTGAGCAAGGATTTTCCCCATTTTTTCTCGCTCGAACTCATCTTTGGATGTCTCTTCCTTATGAAGACGCGTGTTCTCGAGCATCAGAATGCCGCCTTGCGGAAGCTTCTCGACCATTAATTTAGTCTGTAGAGCCATGCAATCGGGTGCAAGCTGGACTTCCTTGCCGAGCAGTTGTGAGAGCCGGGCTGCGACAGGCGCCATTTTGTATTTTCCGCTATTTGCAGCTATAAAAGTATCTTCATCGAACGGTTTTCCTGTCGCTACGGCTTTTTCTCTCGATTTCTTTGCATCTTTTTTGGGATCGCCGAGATGGGAGACAAGGACCAGACTTCGCACTCCCTGGTCAATTACGTACTGGATGGTGGGTAGCGCGGCCTTGATACGGGTGTCATCCTGAACAACTCCGTCTTTCATGGGCACGTTGAAATCCACCCGCATGAGAATCCGCTTACCCTTGATGTCTATATCCCGGACCGTTTTCTTTTTCATAGTATTCCTTCAAGCTAATGGGACAGTCCCCTGTAACCAAAGGACTGTCCCGTTAAATTATTTTGCGCCGTCCTTCTTGGCCATGAAACGGATGAGATCCACCACGCGATTGGAATAGCCCCATTCATTGTCGTACCAAGACACGAGCTTGAAGAAACGCTTTTCGCCCTTAAGATTATTCTGGAGAGTAGCCAGGGAATCATAGATCGATGAACGCTCGTCATGGATGAAATCCGTTGAAACGACTTCTTCGTTTGTGACGCCGAGAATCCCCTTCAGGTAGGATTCAGAAGCCTTTTTGAGCAGCGCATCGATCTCTTCAATCGAGGTATCCTTCAAAGACCGGAAAGTTAAATCAACCACGGAAACATCCGGTGTTGAAACGCGGAATGCCATCCCGGTGAGTTTTCCTTTGGTGGCCGGCAGCACTTCGCCTACGGCTTTGGCAGCTCCGGTGCTTGACGGAATGATGTTGATCGCCGCCGCGCGACCGCCGCGCCAATCTTTTTTCGAGGGGCCGTCCACGGTTTTCTGAGTTGCCGTGTAAGAATGGATCGTGGTCATAAGACCGGTCTCGATCCCGATACCTTCCTTGAGGAGTACATGCACGAGCGGCGCGAGGCAGTTCGTGGTGCATGAGGCGTTCGAGACGATGCAATGCTTGCTGCTGTCGTATTCCTGTTCGTTGACGCCGATAACAAGTGTTTTTACTTCGCCTTTACCGGGTGCGCTGATAATGACTTTTTTGGCACCGGCCACGAGGTGAAGTTTCGCTTTTTCGGAATCCGTGAAGAGTCCGGTGGATTCGATGACATAATCCACGCCGAGCGCTTTCCATGGGAGCTGATCCGGGGTTTTGGTGGCCATGACACATTTCGTTTTATGACCGTTAACGATAATCGTGTCGGCATCTTCAGCGGCGGGATCGCTTTTTTCGGTGGTCACGGCATGCTTGAAGCGGCCGTGAACAGAGTCATACTTGATCTGATAGGCAAAATAATCAGCATCGGTTGAGATGTCGACCACGGCTACGACATCGATCTCTTTGCCGAGAAGCCCCTGATCGCATATTGCCTGAAATACCAAACGTCCGATGCGCCCAAAACCGTTGATGCCGACCTTTAAAGCCATTTACTGCCTCCTGGGATATGAATCCGCTGTGAGTGATCGAAGATTACGGGGGGAAACATTTCAATTTCCCGTTAATTATAAGCACGCTCTCTTGAGTGTCAAGGGATTCTGCTGAAGAAAACGTTTCGATGATTTAGAGAGGCAATGCAAAAAAGAAACGGGATCCTTTTCCTAGCTCGCTTTCAACCCAAATGCGGCCTCCGTGCAGTTCGACGATGGCTTTCGCGATGGAAAGACCGAGTCCGGTTCCCTTTTGTTTATCGTCATAATAGGAGCTGAACTGCTCGAATTTTCCGAAAACTTTCGGCAGGTTCTCCGCGGCGATCCCGACGCCGGTATCTTCCACGCAGCACTGAAGTTCATTACTCTCGCGGCTGATGAGGATCTTGATCCATCCTTTTTCTGTGAACTTGAGTGCGTTACCGATCAGATTTGTTAGTACCTGAAAAAGGCGGTCACGATCGCATTGAATGGTCGCATCATGACAAAGAAGTTTTTTTTCGAGCTCGATCGGCTTGGCGTTCTCAATGGTCTGGAAGGAATCGATAACCTCCTGGGTGAGGTCTTTCATGTCGACTTTTTCCTTACGGAGCACCATTTTGCCGGCTTCGATCTTGGAAACATCCAAAAGGTCCTGAATGAGACGGACCAGTCTGTTCACAGCGCCGACACCCATTTTGAGAATCCTTTGCTGCTTCTCTGTGACAGGACCCAGGGCCTCGCTTAAGACGAGTTGGATCCCTTCCCGGGTGATCGTGAGCGGTGACTTGAGTTCGTGGGAAACCATGGAGACGAATTCAGACTTCATCTCATTGAGATTATGCAGCACTTCATTGCGATCGCGGAGGGCTTCTTCGGCCTGACGCAAGAGGACAAGCTCTTTCTTGTCCGTGATGTCATAGAACACACCCTGATAGCCGTTCATATCGCCGTGAGCATCTTTGGTGAAAGTAGAAAAGAGTGTCACGTAGATCTTGCGTTCACGGGCAGTTTTAAGAGCCATTTCTTTGATCTCGACACCGCCGCGTTTTTTGAGTTCCTCGATGAATTTGCCGCGTTCTTCCTGGTTCGTCCAAAACCGGTCTGGAAGAAAAGGATGGTTGATGATGCTCCAGGGATCCTCGATCTCAAGCAACTGTAGGAACGCGGGATTGGCGTAGGTAACGATCCCGTCGAGGCTCAGCGTGAAAATCCCGTTCGTGGCACCCTCAAGTAATTTACGGTTGCGACCTTCCTCGTCTTCCAGTTTTCGTCGTACCGCCCGGAAGATATCGGTTTGCGTGACGATCCCCAAAAGTTTTTTCTTGTCCATGACGGCAAGATGGCGGATCCGCTTTTCGTCGATGATGCGCGTTGCGTTGTAGATGCTGCAGGAAGGAGGTACGTTGACCACCCCCAGCGTCATGATTTCCTCCACCGTGGTTTGGGTCGGATCTTCATCATGAGCTACGACTTTCTTAAAAAAATCACGCTCGGTAATGATGCCGACGGCGTCCTTTCCTTCCAGGATGATCATGCATGAGATGTTGCGCGACGCCATGATTATCGCGGCTTCTGCCACAGTGGCTTGCTTATGAATGCAGGCAATTTCCCGCATCATGATCTGATCCACGCTGCGCCACATGCCGTAGGAGGCCAAGGCCTGCGTCAGATTGGTTAAAGTGACGATCCCGAGTAAACGCCCGTCCTGAAGGATCGGGAGCCTCTTGATATTCTTGGACTCCATCATGCGGCTTGCTTCAAAAATGGAAAGGTTGGGGCTGGCCGAGATCACAGGCGAGGTCATGACCTCCCCGACCAGAGGTTTTCGCTTGTGGGTTTTAGCGACGACTTTGTTCAGGATGTCGCGTTCGCTCACGATACCGAGCAGTTGTCCCGCCGGATCCGTTACGAGAATACAGGAGACATTCTTTTGTGTCATTCTCTCTGCGGCCTCAACGATAGTGGCCTCAGGGGAAATGGACAGAACGCTTCGGATCATGACGTCCTGCAATTCAAGCCAGGGATGAGACGACTGAAGGGAATGTTCGGAAAGCATGTTTTCACCTGAAAACGCGGTCGGCGAGTTGTCGGGCATCTTAAAGATCCTTCCATTGAAAAATAAAGCCTGCTAATAAAATTAATCTCATAACATTGAATTCTACCAGAGACCGCGAGTCAGTGTTAGCGATCTTTGAAAGAAAAGCGGGTCAAAACATATCGCCGGTTTTTAGTCTCCGGCCATTGGCAAAATCCATGGCCGTCATTTCCTTCTTGCCCTCCGGCTTGATCCGGAGGATTCCGAGCAATCCTGCTCGGGTGGCGACCACGATTCCATTGTCTTTTTCGAGGGCTACTATCGTGCCCGGTTTTTTTTCTGTGCTCAGTTCGTGAAGTTCCGTTTCGAGGATCGCCAGCCGTTCGTTTTTCAGAAAACAAAATGTACCGGGCCATGGCTGAAGCCCCCTTACTTTGCGGTCGATTTGCTCCGCGTTCATGTTCCGGAACGATAATTCCCCGTCTTTTTTAGAGAGGCGGGGGGCGTGCGTTGCCGCTTTCTCCTCCTGCGGGATCCTCTGGAGTTGGCCGCTTTGGACTTCAGCAAGGACTTTTTTAAGGATTCCATATGATAACCCGGCTAATTCCGAGGTGAGCGTTTCTGCGTTTGCTCTGGGAGTGATCGGGAATTTTTCCTGATAATAGATATCCCCCGCGTCGAGTTT
>Ga0114951_10001754_pt1 | contig 25959 bp, 23 predicted proteins | sample AM7aDNAmetaG_FD_88677 | JGI IMG/M metagenome (GOLD analysis project Ga0114951, IMG submission 88677) | Freshwater microbial communities from Finland to study Microbial Dark Matter (Phase II) - AM7a DNA metaG | ecosystem: Environmental > Aquatic > Freshwater > Lake | place: Finland: Lake Alinen... | reverse complement strand
GCACCATCGAGGGCGATGTGAAGGGCGAGGTCGTGGAGTCCACCATCGAAGGCGCCGTACAGATCGGCGAGGGCAGCCTCATCGAGCGCTGCACGATCCGCGGACCGGCAGTGATCGGCGCCGGCTGCCGCCTCAGCGACACGTTCGTGGGGCCGTACACAGCGATCAGCGACGGCGTCGTCGTGGAGCAGGCAGAGATCGAGCACTCCATCATCCTCGCGAACAGCCGCATCTGCCGCCTGGGTGCACGTATGGCCGACAGCCTCATCGGGCGCGACTGCGTGATCGCCCACAGCGAGGCGCTCCCCGTGGCCTACCGCTTCATGGTCGGCGATTCGAGTCAGATCGGCATCCTGTAGGCGCGGGCGGGCGCGGGCGGGCGGCCCGACCGCAAAGGAAGGACGACACGATGATCGACGGCGTCATGACCAAGAGGCTCAAGGTGATCCCCGACGAGCGCGGCCGGCTCATGGAATGCCTGCGCTGCGACGACGAGCTGTTTCTCAAGTTCGGCCAGTTCTACATGACGACGACGCTCCCGGGCGTCGTCAAGGGCTGGCACCTGCACGACGCGCAGTGGGACAACATCGTCTGCGTCAAAGGCATGATCAAGCTCGTGCTGTTCGACGGCCGCGGCGCCAACGGCGCCGCGGCCGCCCCTGGGCACGAGCCCTCGGCGACCCTCGGTCAGCTCGACCAGTTCTTTCTCGGCGAGCACAACCCGCTGCTGGTGCGCGTGCCGGCCGGCATCTGGCACGGCTGGAAGTGCGTGAGCCCCGAGGAGGCGTACATCGTCAACGCGCCCACCGAGGTCTACAAGTACGACGACCCGGACCAGAGCGAGCTGCCGCACGACACCCCGGCGATCCCCTACGACTGGGGCGTCGAGCTGCGCTAGGCGCAGCCGGCGAAGCCATGCTGCGCTGGTTCGTCACAGGCGCCGGCGGCCAACTGGCCACGGCCTTCGCGAGGACCCTCGACGGCGAGGTGCTCCTCAGCCGGGAGGCTACGCTCGACATCCGCGACGCGGATGCCGTCTACGCGGCCGTGCACGACTTCGCCCCCGACATCGTCCTGCACACGGCCGCCTACACCGACGTGGACGGCGCCGAGGCCGACCCCACCCTCGCCGAGGCGATCAACGTGGAGGGCACGCGCAACGTTGTCCGGGCGGTGCGCGGCACGCACACCACCATCGTGTACTTCAGCAGCGACTACGTGTTCGACGGGACCAAAGGCAGCCCGTACGTGGAGAGCGACCCCGCCCACCCGCAGAGCGTGTACGCGCGCACCAAGCTCGCCGGCGAAGCGGAGGTGCTGAGCTGGGTGCGGGGCATCGTCGTGCGCACCGCCTGGCTGTTCAGCGACACGGGCAAGAACTTCGTGAAGACGATCCTCGCCGCGGCGCCCGGGAAGGCCGCGGCGGGCGAGCCCTTCAGGGTCGTTGACGACCAGGTCGGCTCGCCTACCTACGCCGGCCACCTCGCCGTGGCCGTCGACGAAGCGCTGCGCCAGGGCGTCGCCCCCGGCCTCTACCACATGGCAGGCAGCGGCTACTGCTCCTGGTGCGAGCTGGCCCGCGAGGTGGTGCAGCTCGCCGGCATCGACGCCGAGGTCGTCCCGATCACGACCGCCGAGCTGGGCCGGCCGGCGCCCCGGCCGGCCTTCTCGGCGCTCGCCAGCGAACGTCCCATCCCCCGGCTGCCGCACTGGGCGGCCGGCGTGGCCGAGGCGGTCGACAGGCTCATCCCGCTCGGCTGACCGGCCGGCGCGAACCACAGGGAGGCGACATCGTGAGACTCGTGGTGACCGGCGGCGCCGGCTTCATCGGCTCCAACTTCGTGCGCTACATGCTGCGCCGCTACGACGACCTCGAGGTCGTGAACCTCGACAAGCTCACCTACGCCGGCAACCTCGAGAACCTGCGCGACATCGAAGGCGATGCCCGCTACAGGTTCGTCAAGGGCGACATCTGCGACGCCGCCGCGGTGCGCGCGGCGCTGCGCGGCGCCGACGCCGTGGTCAACTTTGCCGCGGAGACGCACGTCGACCGTTCCATCAGCGGCCCGCAGGATTTCATCAGCACCGACGTGCTCGGCACGCACACGCTGCTCGAGGCCGTGCGCGAGCAGGGGATCGGGCGCTACGTGCAGATCTCCACCGACGAGGTGTACGGCTCCACCGAGACCGGTTCGTTCAGCGAAGAGTCCGACCTCGCGCCCTCCAGCCCGTACTCGGCCAGCAAGGCCGGCGCGGACCTCCTCGTGCTGGCCTACCGCCGCACCTACGACGCCCCCGTTCTCATCACGCGCAGCTCCAACAACTACGGCGGCTGGCAGTACCCCGAGAAGATCATCCCGCTGTTCATCACCAACGCGATCGACGATCAGGCCCTGCCCGTGTACGGCGACGGCCTCAACGTGCGCGACTGGCTGCATGTGGACGACAACTGCGCCGGCATCGACGCCGTGCTGCGCGAGGGCGCCGTCGGTGAGGCATACAACATCGGCGGCGGCAACGAGGTGGAGAACCTCGCGCTCACGCGGCGGATCCTCGAGCTCCTCGGCAAGAGCGAGGGCCTGATCCGCTACGTGACGGACCGGCCCGGCCACGACCGCCGCTACGCGATCGACTGCGCCAAGGTCCGCGCGCTCGGATGGGAGCCGGCCGTGGACTTCGAGGCCGGCCTCGAGCGTACGGTCTCCTGGTACCGCGACAATCCCGGCTGGTGGCGCAAGATCAAGTCGGGGGAGTGGCGCGAGTACTACGAGCGGCAGTACGCGGAGCTCGGCTGAGAGGCGCGGGCTCCGCCCCGGCTCAGGGCACGTTCCACACCGGCGTGCCGACGGGCACACGGTCGAAGAGCCACAGGATGTGCGCGTTGGACAGCCGCGTGCAGCCGTGCGAGTAGTTGCGCGGATAACGGCCCAGCAGCCAGGGCTCATTGGTGCCGTGGATCGCGTAGGCGCCGAGGTAGCGCATCCGCCGAGGGCCGTAAGGACCGTACATGTGAGCGTCCTTGGCGTAGATGCGGTAGTGGCCGCGCGGCGTCGGTAATGACGGACGCCCGAGGACGCAGTCGAAGACGCGCACCACGCGCCCGTGCTCGTAGTAGTACAGCTTGTACTGCGAGAGGTCGACGAGGATGAGGTGCGGGTACGTGCGAGGGACACCGTACGGGTTACTCGCGTCGAACACGCTCACGCTGCAGATCGCGCTGCCTTCGACGTGCGCGACGTCCGCGGGCACGCGGGCACGCAGCTTCTGGCGGCCGGTGACTTGCGGCCGCCACGCCCACTGCGCCCGCGAGTCGTCACCGAGAGTCAGCGACTGCAGGGCGCGCCACTGGGCGGTCGCGCCGTCCCATTGCTCGAGCTCGACGGCTCCACCCGGTCGAGCTGGGGACACCCTCACGCGCACGCTCACGCGGTCGCCCGTGAAGACGGTCCCCGCGGATGCTATCGAAAGCATGACGCGCGGCCGCACGCTCACTGTGACGGCCGCGCCGGCCGCCGCGTAGGTCGCGTCGCCGGCGAACTCCACACGGTAGGTCACGGTGCGCCGCGAGCGGGGCTCCCAGGTCGCAGTGCCGCTCGCGTCGGTGGTGAGCGTGCGAAGCACCGTGAAGACGCTGTCACCGGCGTAGCTGCGGCTGACCTGCAAGGCGGCCCCAGGTACGCCGATGCGTGCGACGACCTTCGCGGACTGATCGCTGCGCACCGTGCCGGGCGTCGCGGTGAGCGTCAGCCCCGGGTCGGTTGAACCGACTCGGGGAGCGCCATGCGCGTCGGCCGCGAACGCCGCGCCGGCCGCGGCGACGATCGCCAGCAGCAGGGCAAAGGTCAGGACGGAAGTTGCCTTGCTCAGCAGTGAGTTCACGGAAGCCCCCTGGGTGATTCGACCTTGCTGAGCCGAAGTGTACGGCACGGCGGCGGCGTCGGGCCAGCCCCCCAAGGACCGCGGGGCCCGCAGTGACGGCGCTCAGCGGATGTTGTGCACCGGGGTGCCGCGCGGGCAGCGCGCGTAGAGCCAGAGCGCCTGCGAGTTGTACATGCGCGCGCAGCCGTGGGAGAAGGGGCGCGGGAAGCGCCCCAGCAGCCCGGGTTCGTCGGTGCCGTGGATCGCGATGCCGCCCGGCTGGTGGTAGTACATGACGCACGCTCCCAGGGGACCGCCGCCGGGCCGCCGCCGGGCGTAGATGTGGAAGCGTCCGATGGGCGTGCGATAGCCCGGACGCCCCAGCGCCACGCGGAAGGTACGCATGTTCTCGCCGTGCTCGTAGTAGTAGAGCTTGTACTCGTGCACCACGATCACGATGTAGTGCGCGAAGCGGTAGGGGACGTCGTGCTTGTTCGGGCGGTTGACGACGAGCTTTCGGGTGGCGGAGACCCCAGCGGCGTACTCGCTGCCGGCCGCGAGGCTGGCGCGCAGACGGACGAACCCGAAGGCGTCAGGCTCCCAGACAACGGAAAGACGCGACGTCTCGTCCAGCGCGCCGCCGGCAAGAGGCACCCACTTGCCCGCTTCCTCGCGCTCGATGGCGACAAGCCCGCCCGGGACGGCCGGCGACACGGTCACCATCAGGGTGACCGTGTCGCCGAGCCACAGGCTTCGCGGCGCCTGCAGCGTCACAGATGGGGCTGCCGCGGCGCCTGGGCCCGCGGCCCAAGCGCCGGCCGGCGCGACCGCCAGAGCCGGCGCGATCAGGCACAGCAAGAGAACCACAATGCGTCGCAGCTGCATGACGCCAGTGTAGCGCCATGACTCCCAGAACTGGAGCGTGACAGCCGTTGGCGCGGCCGGCCGCGGCGTCAGTCGGCGGCTAGCGGCGCTGGCGTCTGGACGGCGGCCGCAGGCAGCTCGGAGGGCTTGAGCACGCGGCGGCCCCAGGCGAAGTAGCTCTTGTAGTAGCTTGAGCTGTCGAGCGAAGCGAGCGTGACGCCGTCGGTGGAACCCGTGGAGTGGATGAACCAGCCGTTGCCGAGGTACAGGCCGGCATGATAGATGGACTCCACGCTCGACTTGGGCCCCTCGGGGCCGAAGAAGATGAGGTCGCCGCACTGCAGTTGCTGGCGCGTGATGCGCGGCTTGGCGCGCTCCGCCATGTCGTGGGCGCCGCGCTCGTTCACCGTGATGGGGTAGTCGAAGTGCATCTTCATGACGTAGAAGACGAAGCCCGAGCAGTCGAAGCCGCCGGCCGCCTGCGCGCCGTACGGCGAGCTCTTGGTCGGGTACTCGCCGGCCCAGATGTAGGGGTAGCCGATGAACTTGAGGGCGAAGCTCGCGATCTCCTTCTGACGGTCGCTGAGCGGCGGGAAGGCGATGCTCTTGTAGTCGGCGAGGCCGTACAGCATCCACTCGCCGCTTACCGCGTAAGCGCGCCAGAACATGTAGGCCACTTCGGCGCGATCGATGGGCTGCTCGGGCGTGACCTCGTGGGCGTCGGCGTCGGAGGGATGATTGTAGCGGAGCTGAAGCTGCCTTGAAGCGACGACGTAGGGGAGATAGGCGGGCGCGTCGGTCGTCCAGCCGTCGTTGGGCTGCCAGTGCGCCGGCCTGAGACTCGTGAGCAGGGACCAGTCGGACGACGTGTACCGCTCCTCGAGCCAGCGGATGATCGCGACCTCCGCCTGAGAGGAGGGCACCGGGTCCTGCGGCCTGAAGGCGCCGTCCGCATCGAGGTTCATATAGCCGTGATGGAGCGCCACCTCAATGACGTCGTAGTAGCGGCAGTCCGCGGCCACATCTTTGATCGCGACGGCCGCGACGTTCTCACCGTAGTTGCCGGAGGCGAGCACCAGAGAGCGCGCCAGCAATTCGCGGGTGATGGCCGCCTCAGGCTTGAAGAGCTCGCCGTAGTCGTCGAGCACCTTGTGACCGGTAGGGCCGCGCTCGGTGACCGCCTCGATGGCGTCGTGCGCCCACTGCGACTGGGGCACGTCGGTGTAGCTCTTGGCGGCAGCGCGCGGCGCGGCGGTAGCCGCGCCGGCAAGCGCGCAGAGCGCGAGGGCAATGATGACGAGGGATCTGCGCGAGAGTCTGGTCATGCTCCAGTCCTGCTATCGACGTGACGGCCGGCGCCTTGAGCGCTTTCGGGGCCGTGCGCCGGCCCCTTGGGCTCATTCGCCGCCGGCCGGCGCATTCCTCATGCGGAGCGTCTCAGGGTAGCACGCCGAGCGGCGCACGTCGCCTCAGGACCGGTGGCCGGCGCGACGCAGCGGCCTCAGGTAAAGGAGAACGCCGCCGCCGCCAGAAGCAGGAAGCATCGTGACGGCGCGTTTGCCCTGCCCGGACGGGGCACGTATCCTGACCCGAGGCACGCGCCGACGCCTTTCTTCACATGAACCCTTTTCGCCGCACATCTTGCCGCTTCTCCCGCCGCGTCGGACGCGGCGCTCCCGACGCGCGGCCGCGCCGCGCCGCACCGCTCGGGCGCCGGGGCAAGCTGGCGCTCGCCGGCGCGCTCGCCGTCCTTGCGCTGCTCGCCGCCGCCTGCCCGGCCGGCGCCTGGACGTCCGAGAGCGCCTTCCTCATCGACGGACACGGCTGGGGCCACGGCATCGGCATGTCCCAGTGGGGCTGCTACGGGTACGCCAAACACGGCTGGGATTACAAGGCCATCCTCCAGCACTACTACACGGGCATCACCTTCGGCGACGCCGCCGACATCGATATCCGCGTGCGCCTGCGCAGCGGCCTGAGCGCGGTCAAAGTGAGCTGCCCGAACGCCTACACGGCCACGGGCAGCGGGAGCCCGCTCGAGATCCCCGCCGGGGCAACGGCGACCACGACCTACGTCGGCGGCTCGTACCGCGTGGTCGCCGGCAGTATCCGCCAGGACTTCAGCTCTGCGGTCACGTTCACACCTAGCTCCGGGGCACTGAACATCCTCACGGCGACGGACCTCGGCGACACGGGCCCGTATCGCGGCGTGATCCGCGTGGTGCGCAGCGGCGGTTCACTCATGATGATCAACAGCGTCCCGCTCGAAAGCTACCTGCGTGGCTCCGTGCCGCACGAAGTGCCGCCCTCGTGGCCGGGCGAGGCCCTCAAGGCCGCCGCCTGCGCCGCGCGCGCCTTTGCCCTCGGCTCGCGCAAGCCGAGTCAGCCCTGGGACGTCTACTGCGACGTGCGCAGCCAGGCCTACGTGGGCATCGGCATCGAAGACCCCGGCACCGATGCCGCCGTGAAAGCCACCGCCGGAGTCGTGCCCACCTACAACGGAAAGCCCATCCTGGCCGTCTACTTCTCGTGCTCGGGCGGCCACACCGAGAACATCGAAGACGGCTGGCCCGGCGCCGCACCCATTCCCTACCTCAAGGGCGTGGACGATCCCTACGACTACTACGGCTCGCTGCACGACTGGGGCCCTCTGCGGCGCACCGCGGCGCAGATCGGCGACCCTCTCGACGTCAAGGGGTCGCTGAGGGCTGTCTACACGGTCAAGCGAGGGTCCTCGCCGCGCATCGTCAAGGCCGCGCTCATCGGCAGCGGCGGCGTGAAGTTCATGGACGGCAACGAGCTGCGCATGAAGCTCGGCCTCAACAGTACCTGGGCCGTCTTCACCAGCATGTCGATCAGCCCGGCGCCGCGGGACCAAGCGAGCATCAGCCCCGGCGGCAGCCTCACCCTCACGGGCCGCATCTACCCCGCGCTGGCCGCGGGGGCCACCGTGAAGCTCGTGTTCTCCTACGACGGTACATGGCACAGCCGCAGCGTCATCACAACGCGCGCCAGTGAGACCCTCGGCAGCGGCTACACGGCGACGTACTCAGAGTACAGCGAAGGAATCAGTCCCGAGCAGGCCACCGAGTACTACTTCTCTTCCGGCAAGGCCCACTCGCCCACGACCACGGTCGCCGTCCAGTAGGCCGGCCACCCCGTACGCGAAGCGACCCGGGCCCGGTAGGGGGTGGGCCCGGGTCGCGATGGCGCCTTCCGGAAGGCGGCGCGAGGCAGGAAGACCGCGCCGCCAGGAAGGACGGGTCAAGCTTCGGCGGCGTTCACATCTCGCGGTCGTCCCAGCGGAACAATGCGGCCGGCGTGTCAGGCATCTGGTGCCGGTGGATCTCGCCCTCGACCATGTAGAGCACGTCCTCCGCGATGTTGGTCGCGTGATCCGCGAGCCGCTCGAGGTACCGTGCGACATGGAAGAGGAGCACGGTGGCGTCGAGATGCTCCGGATACGTGCGGATGATCCCCTTGAGCTCCTCGATGAGGTCGCGGTAGAGCGCGTCGATCTCGTCGTCGGCGGCCAGCACGAGGCGCGCCGTGGCCGCGTCTTGCCGCACCAGCGCGTCCAGCGCCTTCTCCAGGATGGCGCCGGTGCGCTCCGCCATGACGGCGAAGCCGCCGGGCACCGGCACCGGGTGCTCCCGGGCCAGCGAGACGGCGCGCTCGCCGATGTTGGCGGCGAGGTCGCCGATCCGCTCGAGCTCGCTGTTGATCTTGATGACGGCGACCAGGAAGCGCAGGTCGCTCGCCACCGGCTGGTAGAGCGCCAGGATCTTGAGGCACTCCTCCTCTACCTCGACCTCCTGGTCGTCGATCAGGATGTCGGTCACCATCACCCGGCGCGCCTTGTCGGCGTCGCGGGCTTCGATGGCCTGAAAGGCCAGCCGCAGGTTGTCCTCGACGACGGCCCCGAGAGCCAGAATCTTGCGCTTGAGCCGGTCGATCTCGCGTTGCAGATGTGTCATGTGATCCTCGCAACTCAGCCGAAGCGGCCGGTGATGTACTCTTCGGTCTGTTTCTCTGCCGGGTTGGAGAAGATCTTCGTGGTCGGCCCAAACTCGACGATGCGGCCCTGGAAGAAGAAGGCCGTGTAGTCGCTGACGCGGGCCGCCTGCTGCATGTTGTGCGTGACGAGCACGATGGTGTACTTGCTCTTGAGGGTGAGAATGAGCTCCTCGATCTTGGCCGTGGCCACCGGGTCGATGGCCGAGCAGGGCTCGTCCATGAGCAGCACGTCGGGCTCGGCGGCGATGGCCCGCGCGATGCAGAGCCGCTGCTGCTGACCGCCGGACAGCGCGTTGCCGGGCTGGTGCAGTTTGTCCTTGACCTCGTCCCAGATGGCAGAGCGTTTGAGTGCGTCTTCGATGCGGTTGGAGAGATCGGAGCGGCTGAGCCGGTAGTGCTGACGCAGCCCATACGCGACGTTGTCGAAGACGGTCATGGGGAACGGGCTCGGCTTCTGGAAGATCATGCCGATGCGCCGGCGCAGGTCGAGCAGGTCGATCTGCGACGACAGCACGTTGGCGCCGTCGAAGAGGATCTCGCCCTTCGCCTTCTGGTCCCGGTACAGGTTGAAGATGCGGTTGTAGGCGCGGATGTGCGTCGACTTGCCGCAGCCGGATGGACCGATGACCGCGGTCACGCGGTTCTTCTTGATCTCGATGTGGTTGCCGAAGAGCGCCTGCTCCTTGCCGTAGAAGAAGTCCAGCTTGCGCACCGAGATCTCGGTGGGCAGCGCGGCGAAATCCTCGCCGGCGCCGCGCCGGTCTTCGGCCACTTCGAGCCGCGGCGGGATCACCGTCGCCGAGCTCTGCATCTGCGTCGGTTCGTCCACTGCTGTCCCTACCATTGTTTGCCTCGCTGGAAGAGGAGTCTGACCAGGATGTTCATGCCGAGCACGGCGATGATGATGACCAGCGCTCCGCCCCACGCGAGCTCCTGCCACTGCGGATACGGAGAGCCGGAGAAGTCGTAGATGGTCTTCGTGAGGTTGGCGACCGGGCCCCCGAAAAAGCCGCCCGGTCCGAAGAGGCCCGTCATCCAGTACGGGCTGCTGAGCACGGTGAAGAGCAGAGGCGCCGTCTCACCGGCGACGCGCACGATGGCCAGCGAGGCCCCCGTGATGAGGCCGCCGCGCGCCGCCTTGCAGATCACGCCGAGCGTGACCTTCCAGCGCGGCGCGCCCATCGCCAGCCCCGACTCGCGGAGCTCGTTGGGCACCAGATTGAGGATGTCCTCGGTGGTGCGTGCCATGACCGGCAGCATGATGAAGGCCAGCGCCACCGACCCTGCGAAGCCGGAGTAGTGCTGCAGCGGCTTCACGATGATGGCGAAGGCGAAGACGCCGACGATGATCGACGGCACGCCCATGACCACGTTGGCGATCATGCGGACCCCGGTGGCTATGCGCCCGTTGCGGCCGAACTCGGCGAGATAGACGCCACCGAGGAACCCCATGGGGATCGCGATCAGCGCGGCGACGCCGGTGATCACGATCGTACCGACGATGGCATTGGCGAAGCCGCCGGCGCTGGAGGTGACGTCCTGTGGCGTCGGCTGCGTGAAAAACGCCCAGTCGAGAGCGCCGGCGCCGCGCACCACGACCTCCCAGACGATGAAGCCCATGACCGCGATGCCGAACGACGCGCCGATCCAGGAGAAGCCTTTGATGACCAGATCGGTCGCCTTGCGCCGCGCGACGGAACGGCGGCGCGGCGGCGCGTAGCGCACGTCCGCCACGGCGCAGAGCGGTGCCCCTGCGGCGCCCCGCTCGATAGCTTGCCTTCGGTGGCTGTTCATGCCCGGCCGCCCGTCGAACGCTGCACGCGGCGCAACCATGCTTGCGCGAGGATCTGGAAGACCACCGTGATGAGGAAGAGGATGAGACCGAGCTCGATGAGCGCGCTCACCTGGATCTTGTCGGTCGCCTCGGAAAACGTGAGGGCGATGAGCGAGGCGATCGACGTGCCGGGATCGAAGAGGGAGTGGGGCAGCGACGTGAACAGGCTGCCGATGAGAAAGGCGACCGCCATGGTCTCGCCGAGGGCGCGGCCGAGGCCGATGAACACCGCACCGACGATGCCGCTGTTGGCGTAGCGCAGGCTGATCTTGTGCATGACCTCCCAGGTCGTCGAGCCCATGCCGTAGCCCGCCTCTTTGGTGACCTGGGGGACCATCTTGAGCACGTCGCGGGACACGGCGGTGATGTAGGGCAGCACCATGAAAGCAAGGACGACGCCGGCCGTGAAGATCGACACCCCGCCGCCCTGGAACTGGGCGCCCGGCTTGATGCCGGGCAGGCTCCCGAGCGGCGTGGAGAGCAGCCAGGGCACGAGCTTGTCCTGGATGAACGGCACGATCACAAAGATCCCGACCATACCGAAGATGATGCTGGGGATGGCGGCGAGCATCTCGATGGCCGTGCCCACGACGCGCGCCACGGCCGGATGAACCAGCTCCACCAGCAGCAGCGCGATGACGAGCGCCAGGGGCACGGCGATGACCATGGCCACGAGCGTCGAGAGAAACGTGCCGGCCAGGGCCGCGAGGGCGCCGTACTGATGGTCGACCGGCGACCAGGCCACGGTCGTGAGGACGCTGGTCCCGAGACCGCTGATGGCCGGCCACGAGTTGTAGACGAGCACCCCGGCCAGGCCGAACATGGCCACGGCGAGAGCGAGGCCGCAGGCCGTGGCGAGGACCCGGAAGATCGGGTCGCCGAGACGAAGACGGTGGCCCCGCGGCGCCGCTTGCGCGGCGCCGCGGGGCGCACCGGTGCTTGGTGATGCGTCGAGCTCGACTGTGCTCACAGGTCCTGCCTCCCGGGAGTCAGTTCAGCGGTGGATGATCAGGGCCAGACCGGCGTGCCGCTCACGGTGATCGCGGGCCAGACGTCGCTCTGCACGAGCTTGTACACGTTGGCCGGGATGGCCACGTAGTCGAGCGCCGTGGCCGCGGACGCGCCACTGGTGTAGCCCCAGTTGAAGAGCTCCAGAGCTGCCTTGCCGCGGGCGGCATCGGCCTGGTCCTTCTGCATGAGGATGAACGAGGCGCCCGTGATGGGCCACGTGGTCGCGCCGGACTGATTGACGAGCACCATGTACATGCTCGGCAGGCTGGCCTTCCAGTCGGCGTTCGCGGCAGCGGCGGTGAAGCTCGCGATGCTCGGCTTGACCCACTGGCCGTCCTTGTTCTGGAGCTGCGTCGCGGTCATCCCGGTCTGCTTCGCGAAGGCGTACTCCACATAGCCGATCGACCCGCTGAGCTGCTGGACGCTGGCGGCGACGCCCTCGTTGCCTTTGCCGCCCACGCCGACCGGCCAGGCGATCTCCTTGTCGGCGCCGGCCGTCCAGATGCTGCCCGCGGCGTCGGTGAGGTAGTGCGTGAAGATCCACGTGGTGCCCGAGCCGTCGGAGCGGTGCACGACGTTGATCTTGGTCGCCGGCAGCTTGACGCCGGGGTTCAGCTTGACGATTGCCGGGTCGCTCCACGTCGTGACGGTGCCCATGTAGATGCCGGCCACGAGGTCGGGGGTGAGCTTGAGCTGACCGTCCGCCACGCCGTCGAGGTTGACGACGAGCACGACGCCGCCTACGACCATGGGGAACTGGGCCAGTCCATTGGCGTCGAGATCGGCCTGCTCCAGCGGGGCGTCGGAGGCGCCGAAATCGACGGTCTTGGCCTCGATCGCGGAGATGCCGCCACCGGAGCCGATGCTCTGGTAATTGAGCTTCACGCCGGAAACGCCGTTGTAGTCAGCGCCCCACTTCATGTAGAGCGGAGCGGGAAAGCTGGCGCCGGCGCCGAGGATGGTGTCGGCGCTCATGGGCTGGGGGGTAAAGCCGGAGATCGCCGGGGCGGGGGTGCCGGCGGCGCCGGCGGCGGCGGCGCTCCCGCCGCAGCCGGAGGCGGCCGAGGCCAGGGCTACGGTCCCCAGTGCAGCGGCGACCAGAAGCACAAGGCGCCACGATCGTGCGAACTTCTTCATTGAGTGACCTCGCTTCTCGCGTTTCTCGCGTACCGTCATTCCCTGACAGAGGGCAGCGTGATGACGCCACCAAAGAGGGAGACTACAGAGGCTGTGTGAGCGGATCGTTAGCGATGCGTCAGATTGCCGCGGGGCGCGCGGAAGACCGGGGCCACGCGGTGCCGTCAATTCGAGCCCGGTCATCGCCCCTCACCGGCGTGCGCGGCGCTGGCCGACGGCCACGGCCCGGCTTTTCCAGAGAGTCCCCAGGCGCCCCGGTCCACGCCGTCCGGTGGGGAGCGTTTGGGCTGTCGAATTGTCGCCACCGGCGACGACATTGTGTCTCAGTAGACGAACGTCCTAGTCGGCGGCTCGCGGCGCGCGGAACAGTGAGCTTGAAGCCGCGCGTTCGCGGCAGGTCAACTGAGGAGCCTCAGTGTCGCAACGTCGCCCGCGGGAACACGGTTTCAGTCTGATCGAGCTGTTGATCGTGATCATCATCATCGGCATCCTTGCCGCGATCGCGATCCCGATCTACGTCAACCAGAGGAACAAGGCCAAGGACGCGGCCATCAAGGAAGGCATCCACAGCATCCAGATCGGCGTGGAGACCTTCACGGCCGACCACAACGACACCTTTCCGGCCACGGGCAGCCTCAACGAGGTCCTGAGCGATACCTATGTCGAGGGCTGGCCGAACAACCCCTTCACCAACGTCGCCATGCGGAGCAGCTCGTCCGTTGGTGACTATACCTACACCAACAACGCCGACTCATTCACGCTGACCGGCAACCTCTCCAACGGCTCGCGCTTCACCGTCGGTCTCTCCGGCGGGCCGGCCGCGACGGGCTTCACTGCGGTCAGCGGCAATCTCATCGCGCTACAGCTCGCGTACTTCGCGAAGCACGGCTACTGGCCGCGCTCGTGGGCGCCGTACTGCTACACCGATCTCGGTCTCGACGCGGCGCAGTACGCCGCGGCCATCGGCAACGTCTACTACAAGCCCGTCGGCGCAACGCTACAGGCGAAGCCGGCTGCCGGGTACCTGATGACCGTCACTGGCGCCCAAGGCCAGACGTTCGTACTCACCAGCCGATCCAACTGGAACCTCGTCTACGACGCCACGAGCGGCCTGTGGTACTACCACGCAATCGCCCCGGGCAATCAGGTCGACATCTCCACGCTGACGATCACGCCGGGCTGAACGCCGGCGGGCCGGGCCGAGGCCGGGGGGTCGGTCCGGCGCCCTCGTCGCGCCGCGGAAGCAGGCGCCGACCCTGAGCAGCCGCGGCGGCCCAAGGCTGAGCTCGGCTCACCAGGTGGTCGGCTTGCCCGGCTGGTAGAGCCACACCTGGAAGAAGGCGCCCAGATCCATGCCGCTGTCGCGTTCCGCGAGGGCGATGAGCTCCGGCGTGGTCACCGTACCGAAGCGGTTCTGCTGCGCCCAGTCGCGCATGATCTTGAAGAATGCCGGGTCGCCCACCTTCTCGCGCAAGGCCTGGAGCGTCATGCCGCCGCGCTCGTAGATGGTGCCGTCGAACAGGTGGACGGGGGTGCCGGGGTCGCCGGGGGGCGGGTTCCAGAAGGCGGTGTTGCCGGCGGGCGTGTCGTACAGCCGCGTGAAGATCTGGTGAGCGCTCGCCTTGCCCTCGTGCTCGCTCCAGATCCACTCGGACCACGTCGCGAACCCTTCGTGGAGCCAGATGTCCGGCCACTGCGCGAGCGTCACCGAGTCGCCGTACCACTGGTGCGCCAGTTCGTGGACCAGCGTGGCCTCGTCGGGCATGTAGGCGAACACAGGCTTGGTCTGGGTCTCGAGCGAGTAGCCCACCCCCGGGGCTTTGTCGACGATGGCCCCGACGGCCGTGAACGGATACGGTCCGTAGATGGAGGCGTAGAAGCGGATCGCCGCGGGCAGCTTCGAGAGCACCTGTCGCTTGGTGAACTGCGGATCGACGGCAACGTAGGCCGGGATGCCGTCGACGGAGTGCTGCGTCAGGTCGAAGCGCCCGATGGTCGCCGTGGCCAGGAACGACGCCATGGGGTCGCTCTCGCGCCAGCGCCAAGTGGTCTTGCCGGCGGCGGTAGCGTGCGACAGCAGCACCCCGTTCGCCATCACCGTGAGGCCCCGGGGAACGCTGACCGCGAAGTCGTAGGTGGCTTTGTCGCGCGGGCTATCGTTGACCGGATACCAGGCGGGCGAGCCCTGCGGCTCGCCGACGACGAAGGCCCCGTCTTTGGTCGGCACCCATCCCTCGATGGAGCGGTCCGGGTCGGTCACCACGCTCGGCTTGCCAGCGTAGTCGACGGTCACCGTGAACTGACTGCCGCTGACGAGGCCCGCGGGCGGCGTGATCACCAGCTCCTGGCCGTCGCGCGCGAACGTCGCCGCCTGACCGTCGACGAGCACGCGTGCGACCGCGAAGCCGCGGAGGTCGAGATCGAAGCGCGAAAGATCCTGCGTCGCCGTCGCGGTGACGACGGCCTCTCCCGTCAGTCGGTTGGACGAAGGGGCGTACGCCAGCGTCAGGCCGTAGTTGCCGACGTCGTAACCGCCGTTCCCGGCGAGGGGGAAGAACGGGTCGCCGGATCCGGCCGCGCCCGGAGAAAAGTCCCTCGCCGCAGCCACGCCTCCAGAAAGCAAGAGCACGCAGACGACGAACGCCGCGCCGAGCAGGTGTTTCCTCATGGCTTTCCCTTCAGGTGCTCCGCTCAAGGACTCGACTCTACGGCGGCCGGCGAAAGGGGACAACCTTGCGCCGCCCGCCGGCAGCGCCGCGTCGCTTCGCGCCGTGAACGGGCGCAAGTAGAGCCGCTCAGGAGCGCGGCAAGTGGATGCGGAAGGTGCTGCCCTCGCCCACACGGCTGACGACGGACACGCGGCCGCCGTGCGCCTGAGCGATGTGCTTGACGATCGCCAGTCCGAGGCCCGTGCCGCCGAGGTCACGGCTACGGGCCTTGTCGACGCGGTAGAACCGCTCGAAGAGCCGCGGCAGATGCTCGCGCGGCACGCCGGGCCCATGGTCGCTCACGCTGATGACGATCTCGTCGGAGGTCTCGTCCAAGGCCACCTCGACGGTGCTGCCTTCGGGGCTGTACTTGACGGCATTGTCGACGAGGTTGACGACGGCCTGTTCGAGGAGCGGCGGGTTCACGGCGGCGAGCACGCAGCTCGTGCACGAGACGCCGATGGTGATGCCCTTGGCCTGCGCCTTGGGCTCGCAGACCTCGACGGCGACCTGCAGGACGTCGCACACCTCGGCCTCCTCGAGGGTGAGGCGCGGCTCGTTCTCGCGCTGCTCGAGCGTGGAAAGCGCGAGCAGATCGCCGATGATGGAGCTCAAACGGTCGGCCTGACCGGCGATGATGCGGACGAAGCGGCGCGCCGTGTCGGGATCGTCGAGGGCGCCCTCCTCGAGAGTCTCGGCGAAGCCCTTGATGGAGGTGACCGGCGTCTTGAGCTCGTGCGACACGTTGGCGACGAAGTCGCGGCGCACAGCCTCAAGCCGCTTGAGGCGGGTGACATCGTTGAGCACGACGACGGCGCCGACGGGGCTGTCGTCGTCGCCATCGCGCAGGAGCGTGCCGTTAGCCTGCAGGTAGCGATCCTCGGAGCCGACGCGCATCACGATGTCCGCCTCCACGGGCTCGTGCCCCGACAGCGTCTGCGCGACGACGCGCTGCAGATCCGGGTTGCGGAGCACCTCCTGGATGGTGCGGCCTTCGGCCGCGGCGGGCTCCACGTCGATGAGGCCCGCCGCCGCCTCGTTGACGGCGATGATGCGCTCGTCGGTGTCCACGGCGAGCACGCCCTCGACCATGCTCGCGAGGACGGCCTCACGCTCGTTGCGCTCGCGCGTGAGGGTGCCGATCTTGTCGTCGAGCTCCTCGGCCATGTGGTTCAGGCTCTCGGCGACCGCGGCGAACTCCTCGGTGCGCGGCACGAACAGCTTGTGCGCGAAGTCGCCGCCGGCCAGACGCTCGGCCCCTTCCTTGATCTCGCGCACTTGCCTGCTGATGCGGCGCGAGACGAACAGGCCGACCGCCGCCGCCAGCACGGCCACGAGCAGCGCGCTCAGGCCGATGCGCCAGTACAGGTCGTTAAGCGCGTTGTTGACCCTGGTCAGCGGGATCGCCGTGCGCACGACCGCCGCCACGCGGCCATCCTCCGTGACCGGCACCGCAACGTACATCATGTCTTCGCCCAGCGTGGGGCTGTAGCGGATCGAGACACCTGTGCGGCCCTGCAGCGCCTCCTTGAACTCGGGACGGTCGCTGTGATTCTGCATCTGGCTGGGGATGGCGTCGGAATCGGCCAGCACGGCGCCGACGGTCGCACCCGGCTGCCCCCCGGAGATCAAGGTGATGCGCGTGCCCGACGCGGCGCCCAAGCGGCGCACGAGCAGTTCGAGCTGCTCCGCCGACTGCGTGCCGATCTGAGCCGCGACCTGCTCGCGCACGAGCTGCGCCCGGGCCAGGAGCTCGTTCTCGGTGTGCTGCACGTAGAAGCTCCGCGCGGAGCGCACGGCGTAGAAGCCGACCGCAGCCGTGCAGAGAACGATGACGACCAGGTAGGTCGCGTAGATCCGCCAGAAGAGGCGCTGCCTACGCACGCGTCACTCGTCCTGCAGTCGGTACCCTACGCCGCGCACGGTTTCGATGGAGGCGCCCGCGCAGCCGAGCTTGCGGCGCAACGACACGATATGCACATCGACCGAGCGATCGGTGACGAAGCGGTCGCTGACGAATACGTCATCCCCTTGCGCGGCGTTGACGATCTGCTGCCTGGTAAACACCCATCCGGGACGCTTGGCCAGAAACAGCAGGATGCGGAACTCGGTGGCCGTGAGCTCGACGGGCTTATCCTTGACCAGCACCTGGTGTCTTCCCGGGTGGATCGTGAGGTCCTTCATGCGGATCGTCGCCTCGTCGTCCTCGGCCTCACTGCCGCGGCGCAGCACGGCGCGGATGCGCGCCGTGAGCACCCGCGGGCTGAACGGCTTGGTGACGTAGTCCGAAGCGCCGAGCTCCAGGCCCGTGACCACGTCGGCCTCGTCGCCCTTGGCGGTGAGCATGACAATGGGGATGTGGCGCGTCTTGGGATCGCTCTTGAGACGCCGGCAGACCTCGAGACCGTCGACGCCGGGCAGCATGAGGTCGAGGACCACGATGTCGGGCATCCTGGTGCGCGCCGCGGCGAGAGCGTCCTCACCGGTCGCGACCACGGTGACCTGGTAGCCCTCTTTGTCGAGGTTGTACTTGACGAGCTCAAGGATGTCCCGCTCGTCGTCCACGACGAGCACGCTTTCTCTGGCCATCATCACCGCCGTGTGGGTTTGCCGCCGCCCGGCGCTCGACTCTAGCGACCGGATGTTAGAACTTCGTTAGCATAGGGCCACACGCGGACGCGGGGGCGCGCCCGGGCAGCTTCGCAGCCGGGCGCCGACCACCGCGGCTCCACCGACGGAGGGAGAACGAGATGAGCCAGCGTTGCGACGTCCTCGTGGTGGGCGGCGGGCCCGTAGGGGCTTGCGCCGCCCAGGCTCTGGCTGCGGACGGAGCGTCGGTCACGCTCATCGAGAAGGAGGCCGAGGTCTGCCCGCCGGTCTGCGGGGCGCACGCCAACTGCGGCCTGCTCGTGCCCAGCGACGTCACTCCCCTGGCCGCGCCCGGAGCGCTGGGCCAGGGCCTGCGCTGGATGCTCGACAGCGCGAGCCCCTTCTACATCGCCCCGCGCCCCAGCGGCGCTCTTCTCCGCTGGCTTTGGATGTACCGCTCCGCCGCGACGCCGGCGAGAGCGCGGGCCGCCGCGCCCGTGCTGCACGCGTTGCACGCGGCGAGCGTCGCTCTGCACGACGCGCTCGCCAGTGACGGCGGCGAGCGCTGGCTGTTCCACCACGACGGCCTCGTCCAGGCCTACGAGGCGCCGGCGGCCATGGACCAGGCAGCAAGGGGAGCCGAGGCGGCGCGCGAGCTCGGCGTGCGCGCCGACGTGCTCGGCCCGGCCGACGTGCGCGCGCGGTTTCCCGGCCTGCGCGGCGAGCTTGCCGGGGCGCTCTATTTCGCCGACGACGGGCACATGGACCCGGCGCTCTTCACGCGCGCCATGGCCGACAAGGCGATGGCGGCCGGCGCCGAGGTGCGTAGCGGGACCGAGGCCATCGCCCTCGAGCCGGCCGCAGCGGGCGCCGTCACGGTGGTCACGACCCGCGGCGACTTGGTCGCCGACCAGGTGGTGCTGGCGGCCGGCGCCTGGACGCCGGCCCTCGCGAAGGGCTTGGGGCTCGCGCTCCCCGTCGAGCCGGCCAAGGGCTACAGCGTCGACGTCGATCGCCCGGCCGACTTCCCCGATCTGCCGCTGTACCTGGGCGACGCTCACTGCGTGCTCACCCCGCTGGGCGACGCCCTGCGCCTCGGTAGCACCCTCGAGCTCTCGGGCTGGGACATGACGATCCGCCGCCAGCGCGTCGCCGGGCTGCGGCGCGCCGCGCAGCGGGTGATGGGCATCCCCGACGATGGGCCGCTGCGGCAGATCTGGCGGGGGCCGCGGCCGCTGACGCCCGACGGCCTGCCGGTCGTCGGGCGCGTGCCGCGGCGCGAGCGCGTGATCCTGGCCACCGGCCACTGCATGCTCGGCCTGTCGCTCGGACCCATCACCGGGAAGCTCGTCGCAGAGCTCGCCGGCGGCAGAGCGCCGTCTCTGGACCTCGCGCCGCTCTCGCCATCCCGTTTCGCCTGAGAAGCACGGTCATCGCAAGCCCCTCCCGCCCGACTCAGGCCAGAATAGCCTCGTGCACCACGCGCCAGTCGCTCATGTCGGCGAACAGGTAATCCGGCTCGTGGGCGGCGAGCTCGTCCAGACTGTGCCGGCCGGTCGCCACGGCGATCGTCTTCACGCCCAGGCCGGCACCGCACTCGATGTCGGCCGGCGTGTCGCCGATCACGACAACCTCCTTGCCGGCGAAGCGCCGCCCGGTGAGCTTCTCGGCGCGGGCCACGGCGACCGCGGGCAGCTCCGCCCGCAGCGCCGAGTCGGAGCCGTAGGCCGCCACCCGAAACAGCGGGTACAGCCCGGTGGGCGCCAGCTTGATGCGGGCGCCCTCCGTGACATTGCCGGTGAGCAGCCCGACGAGCACGCGCCGGTCGGCGGCCAGCTCCGTCACCAGCTCTCTGACGCCGGGCAGGACCTCGATGTGCACCTTGCCGACCTCGTCGCTGATGAGCTCCACGTAGCGGGCCACGCACCGGTCCACGAGCGCGTCGAGCATGTCGTCGGGGGTGCCCAGCCGCTCGGCCAGATCGTGCACGACATATGGCTGCGTCTCGCCTTCGTAGCGGCCGAGGATGGCCTCGGGGTCTCCGGCACCCCAGAGGTCCGCGAGGTCGCGCACGATGCCGGGATCGGTGCGGCCGTGAAAGCTGTAGTCGCCGAGCTCGCCCTCGACGCCGTACACGTCCTTGATGGCGCGCATGATGGCGCGTCCGCCGGCGCCGTGGCCGTCGATGAGCGTGCAGTCGATGTCGAAGAGGACGAGGCGTTCCACGGAGGGGAGTATAGACGGAGGGGGCGGACAGGCGCGCTGCGCGCCCATCCGCCCCCTCCGGGCAGATCGGAGTGCTTCAGGCGGCGCTCATCCTCCGCCCGTGGGCGGCTTGTTGCCGTGGCACGGGCAGGTGGCCTTCTGGCCGAACCCGGTCGCGTGGCAGGCGTTGCACTGCAGCTTCTCATCGCCGTTGGGCACGTGCGGGCCTTCCTGCGGGTGCTGGAAGGTGCTCGGGACAAACGCCGCGAGAGTATGGCAGTCGACGCAGTTCTTGAGGCCGTTGTGCTGATCGCCGTGGCAGTTGATGCAGCCGTCCGGCTTGATGGCTACGCCCTGCGTGTGGCAGGTCTGGCAGGAGATCTGCGCATGTTTGCCGACCAGCGGCTGCGGATGCGCGAAGTTCTTGCCGCCCGACCAGGCGCCCAGATTGTGGCAGTTCTGGCATGGCCCGCGGTCGGCATGCGGCGGCTTGTGGCAGTACGAGCAGTTCTTCGTGCCGTCGGGATGGCAGGTGAAGCACGTCGGCATGGAACGAGCCGGTGCCGCAGTGATCCCCGGAGCGCCTTCATGAACGAGGGCCGCGTGGCAGGCGATGCACTGCTGCTTCGCGTGACCCTCGCTGCCGTGCTGGAAGGTCACCGGCGCCGGCGTGCCCAGCGAGATCGTCTTGCTGGTCTGCGAGCTGGTGTGACAGCCGCTGCGGTTGCAGGCGGAGTTGGGGATGTGGCGAGTGACGGTGAAGGGCTTCCTTGGCAGGCCGGTGAGGTGCACCCAGACCTCCCTCGAAGCGGCGAGCTTGGTGATCGCGAAGTTCACCGGCCCTGGCGCGATGTGGCACTTCACGCAGTCGACGCTCTTGTGCGTCGACTTCACCCACGTGTCGCGGTACGGCCACATCTCATGGCAGTCCGTGCCGCAGAACTTGTTGTTCTCGGTGAACTTGGCGGCAAAAGCCGAGCCGCCGACGAAGAGCACGACGAGGACAAGAACGACGATGGCGATGCGCTTCCACCAGCGTGACCACCACGAGCACTCCGGGTCGCCCTTGGCCTGCTTTTTGGGCTGCGGCGACGCGTCGGGCGCCACGGATTTATCTGGCACGGCTGGCTCCTCCACGAGACTCCCCAAGTCCTTACCCAACAGTCTACGTCGGCGGGAGGAGTTTGTCGCCCGTTTCACAGGCGCGGTCGGGGGGCCGCCGCCGGGGGGAACCGCCGCGCGGCGGCCTCAGCCGGCGGGCCGACCCTTGACGACCAGCAGCGGCACGTCGCTGTGGTGGCGTACGTAGTCGGCGACGCTGCCGAGCACCCGGCGCTCGAGCCAGCCGTGCCCATGGGTCGCCATGGCGATGAGCTGGGCGCCCAGAGCCTCGGCCTGCGCGACGATCACCTCGGCGGGCTCGCCGCGGCCGAGCACGGTCTCCACGGCGAAGCCGTGGCCCCCGAGCCGGGCCGCGGCGCGCGCGAGGTCGGCTCGCGCTTCGTCCTCTTCGGCCACGCGTGAGTCGCGCGTATGGAAGTGCGCGACGCGCAGCAGGAGCACCGTCGCGCCGAGCGCCTCGGCCAGCAGCTCGATGTCGTCGAGTAGCGCGTCGTCGACGGAACTGCCGTCGAGGGTCACCAGGATGCGCTCGTACAGTGCCATGGTCATGCTCCTCCGGAGCCGGTGGCGGGGACGCCGCCGGCGAACGTCTGGTACAGCAGGAAGGCGTTGAGCCCGATCACCAGGGCTGCGACCGACCAGCCCGTCACCGTGCCCAGCCTGCCCATCTTCATGTCGCCCATCACCGTGCGCCGCCGCGCCAGGATCAGCAACGGGATGATCGTGAGCGGAAGCTGCACGCTGAGCACCACCTGGCTCAGGATCAGCGCCCGGTAAGCGTTGAGGCCGATCACGATGAGCACCACGGCGGGCAGCGCCAAGGCGATGAGACCCAGCCGGTAGACGCGGCTGTGGGGATCCTCGGGCCGGCCCAGGTAGCCGGTGACCACGTTGGCGGTAGCCAGCGACGAGGTGATCGAGGAGGCCAGGCCGGCCACGAGCAGGGCGAGCCCGAAGATGAGCTGAGCGAGCGGGCCGGCCAGCGGCTTCAGCGTCTGCGACGCCTGCTGGATGCTGTTCACGCTGATGCCGTGCCGAAAGAAGACGGCCGCGGCCACGAGGATCATCGCCGAGTTCACGAGCCAGCCCATGCTCATCGACAGCGTGGTGTCTATCAGCTCGAAGCGCATCAGCCGGGCCTGGTCGGCGCCGCCGAAATCCCACTCGCGAGACTGGATGGTGTTGGAGTGCAGGTAGATGTTGTGCGGCATGACGATGGCGCCGAGCATGCCCATGGCGACGAAGATGGAGGCGCCGGAGAGGCTCGGGATCAGCCAGTGCGGCGCCGCCGCCGCCATGTCCGGCTTCACGATGAAGAGCTCGACGATATAGGCAGCGGCGATGAAGGCGAGAAAGACGACGATGAGCCGCTCGAGCTGGTCGTAGCGCTGCCCGAGGATGGCCAGCACGACCAGGGCCAGCGTGAGCGGCGCGCCGACGTACAGCGGGATGTGGAAGAGGATCTGAAAGCCGAGCGCGCCGCCGAGGATCTCGGCGAGGCTGGTGGCGACCAGGGCCGGGACCATGCTGAGACCGAACAGCCACACCAGCGGCCGCGCGAAATGGGCGCGGACGTTGACCGCCAGCGAGCGGCCGGTGACCACCCCGAGACGCGCGGCCATGTGCTGCAGAAAGATCAGCATCAGCGTGCTCAAGGTGATCACCCAGAGCAGCGTGTAGCCGAACTCGCTGCCGCCGGCCATGTTGGTCGCCCAGTTGCCGGGGTCGATGAAGCCGATCGTCACGACGAAGCCCGGCCCGAGGTAGCGAAGCAGCTCGCGCGAGAAGAGGTCGCGGGCGAAGCCGCGGGCGCCCGCCGGGCGCGCGCCGGAGGCAGTTCGCGCGCCTTCGGGTGCGCCGGGCGTGAGCGCCTGCCGGCTCACCTGGGCGCGTAGCGCTGGAGGATCGCGAACGCCTCCTTGGCCGGAGCGTTGTAGGCCGCGATCGAGACCTCATGAGTGTCGTCGCCCGCGCGGTAGACAATGTCGAGCACCTGCTGGAGGCCGAACCTCGCGGGGTGCGGCAGCAGCGTCGTCGAGACGATCGACGCATACGGTATCTCGAAGAGCGGAGCCTTGCGCGAGCGCCGCCCGCCGAACGGTCCGAAGGCGAGCTGGATGACCGCCCTGATGCACGTGTCGGTCAGCTCGATGCGTGTCATGTTGGTCTTCTGCCACTTGAACACGCCGTAGGGGCCGTTGCAGACCGAGACTCCGAACGGCCCAAACGCGCGCAGCAGCTGCTCTGCCTCGGCCACCACGTCCTCCCTTCCGAGCGCCGGTCAGACTGCGCGCCCGCCGGCGCCTACCAGTGTATCGGGCAACGGGCACAAGCGCGCGTCGCATTTGCGGGGCTCGCGGTCGTTCCGGGAGCTTCCGTCTGCGGACGCCCGGCGAAAGCCCGGGGCGCGACGCGGGCAGCGTTCCCAACCTCAGCGCGGGTTCCAACATTGAAACCCGGTCACAACCGAGGTGTCGCCGCGGCCGCCGATACTGCCGCTGTCAGTCAGGCGGCGAGCGCCCCCGGAGTCACGGGCCCCGGCGTGAGCCGCGCCGCCCGATTCTTCCCGGGAGGATGAGGCCACCGTGACGGATCTCGCAGAACCAGCCCCCGCCAACGGTCCCGAGAGCTGCCCGTCACGTAGCGGCGGGCCGCGCGCGTCGGCCTTGCCCCACTCCGCGAGGCTGCACGGGCTCGGAGCCGGCGAGATTCTCGTGGCCCTCGCCTGCTTCCTCGTTCTGTGCGGGGCGGCTCTCAGCCACCCCGCCAGACTGGTTGAGCACGACGCCTATGCCTACCGTGCCTCGATCATCGCCTTGAGTCACGGCCACGTGACCCTCTCGAACAGCCAGTATGAGAAGCTCCGCAGCCGGCTCATCGCCGCGGACGGAGGCCACGGCCCCGGGATCGGGCAGTGGGTCCGTCTCTCCGATGGGCGGTGGGTCAGCGAGAAGAACCCGGGGTACCCCTTCTTCGCCGCGCCGTTTCAGCTACTCGGCCTGCTGCGCTTCGCGCCGTTGTTCTACGGCGCCCTCGGCTGCGCCGGCCTCTTCGCAGGTGGCCGGCGCTGGCTGGGGCGCGGGGGCGGCGCCTGGGCGGTCGGGCTCTTCTGCTCATCCGGAGCCGCTCTGGTGTTCGCCTGGCGCGACACGATGCCGACCTTCACAGAGAGCTCGCTGCTGGCCGCCGGCATAGGCGCGATCCTGTGGGCCGTGCCGGCCGGCGAAGCCGGCGCCCGCCGCAGGACGCTCGTCGGCCTCCTCGGCTTTCTCGCCCTCGAGGGGGCGGTGTTCGTGCGCTACACCGACGTCGTCGTGCTCGCCTGCGGCGCGGCCGCCGTCCTGCTGGTCCGGCGAATCGCGCCTCGCTCTCTCCCCCGCGGGGCCGTGCTCTGGTGGGTCGGGTCGGCCGTGGTCTTCGGCCTGCTCGTGCTGGTCTTCGACCGTCTCGTGTACGGCAGCGCGCTCTCGACCGGCTACGCCCCCGGCGTGATCACCTTCGGCCTCGGGGCGCTGAGCGGCAACCTCGCGCACATGCCTCTCCATCTCACAAGGGCGATGCCGGCCTTCTGGCTGGCCCTCGTGGGAATCGTCTGGATCGTGGCGCGGAACGTCCGGCTGCACGGCTCGGCGCGCACCGACCACCGGCCCGCTGCGCTCGCGGCGGCGAACCGTGACCTGGCCGTGGGGGCGTGTCTCGCCGTCGGCTGGTTCTGCCTCTGGGGTCTCTACGCCATGTACTACTGGACGGCCCGGACGAGCGCCGGCCCGGGCAGCACGCTCCAGGTGGTGCGCTTCTTCGTCCCGGCGCTCGCCCCCATCGCGCTCCTCGCGGCGTGGCCGCTGGTACGCGTACCACGGCGGCTCGCCGGCGCGGCCATCGTGGCCTGCTTCGCGCTGGGCCTCTGGTCGTTCACCGCCATGAGGACGAGCCGCTTCGTGACTAGCGGGGGGCTGCCTCCGGGAGCCGCGCCGTCTTCCGGCGCTCGTGGCGGTGTTCCGGGGGCGCCTGCGCCCCAGCAGGGCCAACAGCCTGCCGGGCCACGATCGGGAGAAGGCCCGACCTGATGCGCGTGCGCGGGACGGCGTGTGCCTGGTGGCGCGGCTTTTGGACTGCGGCTGGCGATGAGGGTCTGCCCGCGGCCTTCTGGGCTTGCTTCAGGGAGCGAAAGGGCGCCAGGTTGTCCAGACATGACCATCCCTTCCGTCCGGTTGCGGCTTCAGCCTCCGGATCGAAGAGCGGCGGGAAGGCGGACACGGCGCGCCGCACCCGCCGCAGCCGCCCGCGTGCCCGCCGGGCACGCCCGGCGAGAAAGCGGTGGCTCGAACGAGCGATACTCTCCCATCAGCACCGTGACTACTTGGGTTTCTGTATCCCGCTTGTGGTACACCAGTCGCTGAATACGGAGGTTCTTCATGACGAAGTCGGCCATGATCCGCGCGCGCGTCGACCCGGGGCTCAAGGAAGACGCCGAGAGCGTCTTCGCCGCCCTGGGCCTCTCAGTCACCCAGGCCATCACGCTGTTCTGCCTTCAGGTCAAGTGGTACCGAGGACTGCCCTTCGAACTGCGCCTGCCGAATGAGGCGACGCGGCACGTCTTTGCGCAGACAGACG
>Ga0114951_10001752_pt1 | contig 25971 bp, 20 predicted proteins | sample AM7aDNAmetaG_FD_88677 | JGI IMG/M metagenome (GOLD analysis project Ga0114951, IMG submission 88677) | Freshwater microbial communities from Finland to study Microbial Dark Matter (Phase II) - AM7a DNA metaG | ecosystem: Environmental > Aquatic > Freshwater > Lake | place: Finland: Lake Alinen... | reverse complement strand
CACGGTGACGCCCGGGAGCGAAACGCCGAATCCTTCCCAGACCGTGCCGCTGATGGTGCCGTCTGCGGCCCGCGCCGGCGCCGCGACGCCGAGGAGCGCCGCCGCAACCAGGATGCACAAGCCGATCGCCAACAGGTAGCGCGCGCCTGAAGAGCGCCTGTGGCGTGAAGCGGACTCTGCCCTAGAGTCTCTCGGTGAACGCATATCTTTACCTCCTACTTGGAACTTGCTGACGCTTGCTGACTCTTGCTGACTAACCCCTAGCCTGTGATGGCCGGATTCTACACTCTACGACGGACGCATGGCAAGAACCTGCACCGTTTGGCAAAAAGGGCTCGCTAAGGGCTGCGACGGTGGCCCTTTGAACCGCTTCTTTCAGCTATGGGGCACCTCCCGCGCAGCGATGCCGGCTCGGGGTCGCGTACTCCCGAAACCGGTGCGTTTGTAGTGTATCGGCACGGTGGCCGCGCAGCTTGATGCCGAGCCGTTGTCTTGACCAGCCTCACCCCCTCCCGAGTTCGGGAGCCGCCTCGACCGTGATCGCTGAGACCGACCCGGCTCTTTCTCCAGCGTACCACGTGACGCGGAGTCTGGCGAGGCTGCGAAGCATCTCATGCGCCGCGCGCGACGCGAGGCTGAGCAGCGCCGGGCTCCGGGCCGCGTGTGCGGCCCGGAGCCCGGGGTTGTGGCGCCGAGGCGCCCCGTCACCGCGCGATGACCGTGAACCACCCAGGGCTGGTGCCGAAGGTGGTCCAGGCGCCGCTGCCCAGCGTGGGCCGGTAGGCGACGATGGCCTGGTAGCCGCTGCCGAACGGCACGAGGAGGGTGAGAGTGGTGGCGTAGCTGCTGCTGCCGTTCGCGGCAACGCTCTTGCCGATGTACCAGCCGCCGTAGGCCGAGCGCGCCCACACGCCGAACTCGCCGCTGGACACGGCGCTGCCGGTTGTCCAGCTCACCGTGAGGCTGGCGGCGAAGTGGTAGCTTCTAAGGCCCGTGGGGGCGGTGACGTTGATGTTGACGGCCGTCCCTGAGGTCACGGTGAAGGAACCGGGGCTGGTGCCGAAGCTGGTCCAGGCGCCGCTGCCGGGGGTGGCCCGCCAGGCGACGATGGCCTGGTAGCCGCTGCCCGTCGGTATGCTCAGGGCGATGCTGGTGCTGAAGCTCGTGCCGCCGCCGGCGGCCACGATCTGGCCGATGTACCAGCCGCCGCCGGGGCTGCGCGCCCAGACGCCGAACTCGCCGCTGGAGACGGCGCTGCTCGTCGTCCAGCTCACCGCGAGGCTGGCCCCCACGGCGTAGCTAGCCGTGCCCGTGGGGGCGGTGACGTTGATGCCTGGCGACGGCGACGGCGACGGCGACGGCGTCGGGGTCGGGGTGGGCGTCGGCGACGGCGACGGCGTCGGGGTGGGCGTCGGCGTCGACCCGGTGGTGTACGCCTTCAGGCACACGTTGGCATTGCTGACCTGGGTCGTGAGATCCGTCCAGCTCGAGCCGGCCGAGCTCACGTAGCTCTGCCCGGGCTGCGCGGTGGCGGAGCCCGAGTAGCCGGCGATCGGGTACTCGTAGGCGATCGGATAGGTCGTCCCCGGCGAGGTGACCTTGACGACCACGGCGAAGGCCTGGCCGCTCGTGATGCCCACCGCCGCAGGCAGGGTCACGGTGTGGTAGCCCATGTAGGCCAGAGTGCCGCTGGTGCGCAGCGTCTTGGCCGCGAGGCTGGAGCCGGTGTAGACCTCGTAGCTCGTGCCGGGAGTCATGGTGTAGAAGCCGACGGCAGCCACGGAGGCGGTCGTCTGGGCGGTGAAGACGTTGGCAAACCACGCCGTGGAGCTCGAGAACCCCCACTCGTTGCAGTCTCCCAGGGGGTCGTATTGGTAGATGCCGCTGTAGTTGGTGGTCGGCTGCGCTCCGCTGAAGACTGCTGAGGGATTGCTGTTGCAGGCAAACCTGGAGTCGTAGTAGGAGGCCCAGAAGTACCCGTTGCTGCCCCATCCCGTGCCCCAGCTATTCTTGACGAGGAAGGCGCCGTTGCCCGCGGGCGTGGTGGCGAAGTTGGAGGCGGCGTAGCTGTCGTTCCAGCCGACGACGAGGACTTCGTGGTTGGTGCCCGAGGTGCCGTTGTAGTAGTAGCTCGCCGTCGAGGCATTGTAGTAGGAGGAGCCCGACGAGCTGCCGTACCAGCCCATCGAGACATCGGCGCCGCCGTACGCCATGACTGCGTTCTTGAGGTTGTCGTTATCGAGCGCCGAGCCGCGGGGCGGGATCCAGTTGATCTCCTGCACGTGCTTGCTCGGGGTCAGGCCGGCCGGCGACGTGCCCCCATACGGGTCCTGGCTCTCGGTGACGGGGCCGCCCCAGCGAACCAGGTAGGCGGTGGACATCCAGATCTGGCCGCCGTGGTCGTAGGCACCGTCGGAGAAAGGCCCGAAGCCGCTGCGCACGACCATGTTGTTCTCGGAGAAGTCCCAGGTCTCGCCGGGCATCAGGCCGGACTCAAGCGAACCCAGCGAGGCGAACGACCAGCAGGTGCCATAAGGGTCCTGGTCTTTGACCGACGTGACCCTGTTCAGGGTGCGCAGGTCGTAGCTCGACGGCGCCGCCGCGTGCGGGTGCGCGCCGGACGCCGCGGGCACCTGCAGCCCGCGGGCGTAGCGGAAGTCCTGCGGGCCGGGAGTCGAGCCGAGGCCGTGGCCGACCGCGCTCGACCGCGTGCCGAGCGGTGGGCTGACAAGCGAGCGCAGGAACGCCGGGCTCAGCGGCGCCGCCGCGCCGCGCAGCGAGCTGCCGGCCGCAGGCGCGGTGCGGCCTGCTCCCGCCGGCCCCGCACTGCCGACCGCCAGCAGCAGAGAGCACAAGCACAGGGCGGCGATGAGGACGAAACGATGGGCTGTGGAGCGCATGACGGAGTCCCCCTTCATTCTCGCGGCGTCCCCGGACGCGGAAGGCGGGTGCTGCGCAAGCGCGCGCAGCTCCTTCTCGGCGCGTACGGATACCGTCTTTCTCTGCATGGTATCGACAGGTCGGCACCCAAGCTACACCCCCTTGCGGCATCGCGATCGTGGGCAGCCGTTGCGCAGCAAGGCGCCGACGCGTCCCCGGCTACAGCGGGCGGAAGAACGGGTCGCACTCCGCCCACGCATGCCAGCGCTCGAGAAAGAGGGAGAGCGCGGCGCGGCGCGGCGCGGCGCGCCCCAGCGACGCGTGCTCGAAATGGTAGAGCTCGCAGAACGGCGTGTAGACCACGCGGTACCCGCGGCTGCCGGCGCGCAGGCAGAAGTCGACGTCGCTGAAGTCGTGGGCGAGGGCCTCGTCGAACGGGCCCACGTCGCGAAACACGCTGCGCTTGCCGGCGAGCACCGCGGCCGTCACGGCGGCGTAGTTGCGCACGACGTGCGAGAAGCCGTGGTAGCCGATCTCGCCCTTGGGCAGGCGGTAGAAGATGTGCTCCGGACCGCCGGGCCTGCCGATGACCCCGGCGTGCTGCGTGCTGCCGTCGGCAAACAGCAGCCGGCCCCCTACGGCCGCGACCTCGGGCACGACGGCGTAGTCCATCAGTGCCTCGATCCAGTCTGCGGAGATGACCTCGAGGTCGTCGTGGAGCAGCACGAAGTGCTCGGTCTGCACGCAGCCGACGGCGAAGTTCACGTGGCGCGCGAAGCTGTAGGCGGAGCCGTCCTCGCGCGGGAGAGAAACACTGCGACCGCCGCATGCCTCGAGGAGCTCCGCCGACTCCGTCGAGATCTCGCCGTCGCCGACGACGAGGATGGTGTAGTCGGGGTAGGTCGACCTGGCGCTGATGCTGCGCAGAAAGTTGGCGAGGATGCGGAGGCGCCCCCGACCGCGCACCTCGCTCACGGAGTCGGCGCTGAGGATGAGCAGCGTCACCGGCGGCCGCTGCTCCGGGTCGCGGCGCAGCCTGAAGGTCTCCGGCAACAGGCCGTGGTCGACGGTGGCGGGAGGGACCAGCGCCGCCGCGGCCTCTTCCAGGGCACGCTGCCCGGCGTCCAGCCCGTACGGCTTGGCCGACCTGCCGGACGCCGTCGACCCGGCCCACGTGCGCCAGTGATAGAGGATGCGGGGGATGTGATGCACGCGTCTCGCGAGGGGCGCCGCGCGCAAGGTGAGGTCCCAGTCCTGCGCGCCGTCGTGCTGCGACCTCAGGCCGCCGAGCTGCCGAAAGAGGGTCGCGCGGATGCAGAAGCAGTGGAGCACGTAGTTGCAGGTGTGGAGAAACTCGGGCGACCAGTCCGGTTTGCGCACCGGCTCGACCAGAGACCCGTCCGCGCCGAGCAGGTCTTCGTCTGAGTAGACGATGTCGATGAGCGGATCGCCGTCCACCGCGGCGGCGATCTCCGCCAGCGCCTGGGGATGGAGCTCGTCGTCGTGGTCGAGGAAGGCCAGAAAGGCGCCCGTCGCCCGCTGGGCGGCGAGATTGGCCGCCCCGGAGATGCCGAGGTTGCTGGCCGGCCGAACCACCGTGACGCGCTGATCGAGGCCTGCGTAGCGGGCGAGGACGGCGAGCGCGTCCGCCTGCGTGGAATAGTCGTCGCAGATGCAGAGCTGCCACGCCTCGTGGGTCTGCGTGAGCACGGAGTCCAGGCACTCCTCCAGCATGCGCGCGGGGGGATTGTGCACCGGCAGGATCACGCTGATCAGCGTGCCAGAGGGCGGAACGTCGCGGAGCTTGAACGACGCAGAGGGCGCCTGTCGACGGCCTGACGGCGGGATCCAGCCCGTCCGCGTGATGATGGAGTGCCGCAGCTTGGCGCGCGACGCGGCGAGCACGCCGTCCAGACCGTCGGTCTGCCACGCGACGCGAAGGGTATGCAGCTTGCGGCGCAGAACGCGCAGCAGCCTGCTGGGCAGCGTAAGGCTCAGGTCGACCTCGAGAGAAGGAGGCGTGGTCGGCACTCTGCGGCCGGGAGGGTCCCTTATACTGCAGCGCTCCCGCGCTCGTCAAACGGCGGTCAGGCCGCAGAACCCGAGGAGTCGCTTGCGCCGCCGCCGGCTGCCGCCATGTGCGGCGCGCGAGTCTGGGGTATCATCCGCGCAGCGAAGCCGCCGTCGCGGGGAGAACCGAAGATCATCGACGTCACCAACGAGCACGCGCGCCCAGGGCAGTTGGAGCACGGCCTCGCGAAGGTCCGCCGCACCGACGCGGGCGGCTTTGAGCCCCCGCCGCGGCTGCGGACGCCATCTGAGGGAAGGTCAGTGGCATGCGCTTGCTGATTCTCGGAGCCGGCGGGTTCGCCAAAGAAGTGGCCGACGTCGTGCTGCGCACAGGGCACGAGATCGCCGGGTTCTACGAGGAACAGCCGACCCGGCACGATCGTCCTCCCCAAGGTGCGCCGGTGCTCCACGAGATCCCCGTAGCGGGGTTTGACGGCATCGTCGTGGGCGTCGGCGATAGCGCGCTGCGGCGCCGATTCTTCGAGGCCTTCGCCGGCGACCACGAGTGCCCGGCGCTGGTCGACCCCAGCGCGGTCGTGAGCCGCTACGCCAGTATCGGAAGGGGCTCGCTGGTGATGCAGGGCTGCGCGGTCAGCGCCGACGCGACGGTGGGGCACAACGTACTGCTGAACGTAGGGTGCTACGTGGCGCACGACTGCAGCGTCGGCGACCACGCGCACCTTGCGGCCGCGGTCATGCTCGGCGGAGGGGCATGCGTGGGCGCCGGAGCCTTGTGCGGCACTTCGGCCGTGGTCCTGCCGGGCAGGCGCGTCGGCGAATGGGCGGTCTGCGGCGCCGGCGCGGTGGTCACTCGCGACGTCCCCGACGGCGCTGTCGCCCAGGGCGTGCCAGCACGAGTCGTCGGGATGCTCGGTGAAGAGTAAGCCCGTGACACGCGGCGCCCCCCGGCTGGCTCTCCTGGGCGGCCCCACGACCTTTGTGGCGGCCCTGCACGTCGGCCGCCCGAACATCGGCGATCGCGCCCGTTTCGCGCAGCGCATCGAGGTCATGCTGGACCGCCGCTGGCTCACAAACAACGGCGCCTACGTGCGCGAGCTCGAATCGCGACTCGCGGGCGTCCTCGGGGTGCAGCACTGCATCGCCGTCTGCAACGGCACCACTGCCCTGCAGATCATGGCGAAGGCCTGCGGGCTCGGCGGCGAGGTCATCATGCCGTCATTCACCTTCGTCGCCACGGCTCACGCCCTGGAGTGGCAGGGAGTCACGCCGGTGTTCTGCGACATCGATCCGGCGACCCACAACATCGACCCCACCAAGGTCGAGGAGCTGATCACCAGCGAGACCAGCGCGATCCTCGGCGTCCACGTATGGGGTCGGTCTTGTGACGTCGAGGCGCTCGAGCGTGTGGCGGTCCGGCACGGACTGAGCCTCTGTTTCGATGCCGCCCACGCATTCGCGTGCTCGTCGGCGGGTCGCATGATCGGCGGCGGAGGCGTGGCCGAGGCATTCAGCTTTCACGCGACGAAGTTCTTCAACACCCTGGAGGGTGGCGCCATCACGACCAACAACGACGAGGTCGCCGCGCGCTGTCGCCGCATGCGCGACTTCGGGTTCACCGGCGTCGACAGGGTGGAATCGCTGGGCATCAACGGCAAGATGAACGAGGCATCGGCGGCGATGGGTCTGACCAATCTGGAGGCGCTGCAGACCTTCATCGACGCGAACGAGCGCAACCACCGCCTCTACCGCTTCGGTCTCGAGGGCATTCCCGGCCTCACCCTGGCGCAGTATCCGCAGGGAGAGCGGTGCAACTTCCAGTACGTCGTCATGGAGGTCGACGAGACTGCCTGCGGGCTCAGCCGCGACGAGCTTCAGGCGGTGCTGCGCGCAGAGAACGTGCTCGCGCGCCGCTACTTCTTTCCCGGCTGCCACAGGATGCCCCCCTATCGCGATCGGGTCCTGCGAGCGCCTCTGCCCGAGACCGAACGACTCGCCGGCCGCACGCTGGCGCTTCCGACCGGCACGGCCGTGAGCGCTCAGGATATCGCCGCTGTGTGCCGGGTCATTCGGCTGGCGTTGTCGGACGCCCCGGCCGTCAAGGCGGCGGTCGCCGCGACAGGGGCCGGGGACGCGGCGGTCGCGCCGTAGGACGCCTCGGGGCCGGCCTCCCGTCCCTCCCCGGCCGGGAGAGCACGGGTCAGTGCCGGCAGCGCGCGAGGAACGCGGAGAACCTGCGCAGCGCCGCCTGCGCCACGGCCCTCGAATGGGACGCCGCCGCGACCATCCGGGGGATCAGAGCATCGACCTCGCCGGTCTTGCGCTGAAACCAGCGATCGTCGATTCCATAGGACTCGAGCAGCACGTCGCGATGGACCGGGCTGTCGAGCAGGCGGCGCATGCGCAGCAACCCGATCAGCCGATACGGGCGCTCGAGCTCATTGGGGAGAAAGAAAAGAAGGGCCTTCTCGATATCGAGATGGCGCGCCGTGGGGATGTCTTTCACCGTCAGGAGATCCGAGAACCCGGCGATCATCTGCGCGCGCTCGACCCCGTCGAAGAACGTGTCGGCGATCAGATAGTGCTCGTTGATCGCGCGAATCAAGTTGGTGGTCGTCTGACTGCTCGCGCTCTCGCCGGGAAGAATGCGGAACTTGATCAAGTTCCGCTCTGAGACATGCAATTCGTAGCGCTTCACCAGGCGAATCCACATGTCGTAGTCGGGCAGCTGCCGCAGGCGATTGCTGTAGAGGCCGAGTTGATCGTAGCAACTGCGGCGAATGAGCATGGTCGGATGACAGATGCAGTTGCCGCCGTCGAAGAACCTGCGCAACCATTGCGCGGAGCTTCTGTTCTCTTGATCGAAGACCGCGCCAAAAGGCAGTGCCTGTTTGTCCAGTGACCGACCGTCTCTGTCGAAGAACGTCACGCGCCCGAAGGTTGCCCCGAGGTTCGGATCGCGGTCCAGAACGTCGACCTGGTAGCGGAGCTTGTCCGGGTACCAGGCATCGTCGGAGTTGATCAGGGCGACGTACTCGCCGCGGGTCCGCTCTACCAGCTCATTGAGGACGGTGCAGGCACCGCGGTTGACGGGGTTCGGGAAGAAGCTGATCCTGTGGTCTTCTATCGCCGCCACGACCGCGCGGGTGTCGTCGGACGAGCCATCGTCGGCAATGAGAAACTCAAAGTCGACGCCCTGCTGACGCAAGACGCTGTCTATTGCTTCCTTGACGAACGCTGCGTGGTTGTAGGTCGCCATGACCACGGACACCCTGGGGCCCGGCAGCGTCACGCTCCCCCCCGAAAGCCGCGACCGACAAGGTAGCGCAGCGCGGCAGGAGGAAGCACCAGTCTGGCCACTGTGACTGCGAGCGGTGGGATCAGGTCCATGAGCCACGGGAGCGATCCGATCAGCGGCTCTGCCACGGGAGCCGCCAGTTGCGCGATCTGGCTATGAGCGATCGCCTCTTGCAGGCGTTTTGCGAGGGCGAGGAACTCGGCATGAAAGACCCCGTCCGTGAGAGCGTCGTAGCCGGGTATCAGGGCGAGCTGGCTTTTGAGCTTCTCCATGTCGGAGAGCCGGCTCCAGGCACCGCCGCCATGCATTCGATACACAGACAGGGGCTCATAGAGAAATCCGATCAGACTGCTGCGGCCGACGCAGATGTTGACGATCCAGTCGTAGCTGTGCAGCTCGAACACGCCACTCGGCAGATTGGCCAGCGCCGCCCGTCGATACATGCAGGTAGAGAAATTCGCCGCCGCGGTACCAGCAATGAGCTCTCTCGCCCCGTACAGCGCGTAGCCGGAGCTCGCCGGTACGCGCGGGGTGATGCGGCAGGCGAACTCGTCGAGCACGAAGTAGTTCACGGCGCACAGGTCACATTCCCAGTGGGCATCGAGAAAATCTCGCTGCTTGGCCAGCTTGTAGGGGCTGGCCCAGGCATCATCACCTTCCATGACGGCGACGTACTCGCTGCGGCACGCAGCAAAGGCGCGCTGATAGTTGCGCGTGATGCCAAGGTGCGTCGAGTAGTCCAGGAAGGCGAAGCGGACGTGCGGGTTCTCGCCCGCATAGCGCTGCAGAATGGCAACGGTATCGTCGGTCGATCCGTCATCTGCGACGACGATGTCAAAGGCTTCATCGAGGCGCTGACGCAGAATGCTTTCGACGGACTTGCAGACATACTCCGCCTGATTGTAGGTGATCAGCAGCACCGTCAGGCGGGCGCAGAGCGAGGCGCCGGTCATGTCGCTTGCGGCGGGCGCACAGATTGCAGCGTCGAAGAATCGACCGATCGTGCAGCTTGGGGTGACGGTGGACGAAGGGGTAGCAATCGCTCCTCGCCAATCTCGTTGGCGTCCATGCCGAAAGGCCAATCGCCACAGTGAGGTGGCACGATCCGTGAAGATTGCGCACGAGGTCAAGGCGCTCGGCCGATGGCCGTTGACCCTTCGCGGAACCCTATCGCCTCGGGCAACGCTGCACAACTCGTGCTCGCCGGCCGCGCCTTTCGCGCGCGCCCGCGGGCCGGTCGTGCGCGCTGCCGTGGTAGGGTGCCTGCTTACCGTGCGCGCATGAACGGTGACGTGAACGCGATCCGCCAACTCCACAACGCTCTTCGAGGAGAAGAAGATGCCACTCTTCCACAGAAAATCATCACCGACTCTGCTGCAGGACAAGATCGACCTGATCGATCTGGCCTTTTCTCGCTTTGACCTGCACTCATTTGCCGACCTCGGCGGGGTGTGGGGAGTGGAGGGCGGCTACACGTTCCACGCCCTTGAGAAGCATGACGTCTCGGCGGCTGCCCTGGTCGATACCCACCCCACGGAGGTCGTCAAGAACCGCGCCCGCAAATTCGCGCAGCTGAGGCTCATCAAGGGCAATTTCGGCGACGAAACGATTGCCCGCGAGGTCGGGGACGTGGATGCCGTGTTCCTTTTTGACGTATTGCTCCACCAGGTCGCCCCCGACTGGAATCGTGTCCTCGAGATCTACTCCCATCAGACCAGATGCTTCATCATCTACAACCAGCAGTGGATCGGTTCAGAACGAACCGTGAGGCTCCTGGAGCTTGGCGAGGAAGAGTACTTCAAGAACGTCCCGCACGAGCCCACGGATGGGCCGTACAACGGTCTCTTTCAGAAGCTGGAAGAGAAGCACCCCGACCACGACAGGCGCTGGAGGGACGTCCATCACATCTGGCAGTGGGGCATCACCGACAGCGATCTCACAGCGACAATCGAGTCTCTGGGCTTCAAGCTCGAATTCACGAAGAACTGCGGGCGCATGGGGGACCTTGCGAACTTCGAGAATCACGCCTTTGTCTTCAGCAAGTAGGTTGCGACAAAGGCCTCGCACTTAGGCGCGCATAGCGCCCGTGCGCCCGCGGGCCGCGGCCAGCACCCCTTGCGCCAGCGCGAGCCCGTCTCGCGGGCGCCCGCGGGCGACAAGATAGACGGCGTTCAGCAGCGTGCTCAGAGTGATCCGCGCCAGGGCTGCCGGGCGCTGCCTGCGGTAGAACAGCAGGCGGTTGCGGCCTTCGTAGCGCCAGCGCACGTGGCGGCGTTCGCCGGGAGTTGACGCGCCCAGCTTGTGCCAGACGCGCGAGCCGGGCACGTAGACGACGCGCCAGCCGGCGCGCCGCGCGCGGGCGCTCCAGTCGATGTCCTCCCAGTACAGAAAGTAGCGCTCGTCCAGCGGGCCGACCGCCCGCACGGCGCGCGCCCGGGCGAGCAGGCTGCAGCCGGTCGCGAAGTTGACGGCTGTGAGCTCGTCGTACTGCCCCTCATCGGGCTCGCCGAGGCCGCGGTGCCGCGACCAGCCCCAGAGCGGCGACAGAAACCCGCCCGCATACCACAGCGTGCCGGGCTCGTCCTGGTAGTAGATCTTGGAGGCCGCGAGCCCCACTGACGGCTCGGCGCGCATGACGTCCACCAGCGCGCCGAGCGCCGCGGGGTCGACGACGGTGTCGTTGTTCAGCAGCCACATGTAGGCGGCGCCCATCGAGAGCGCGGCGTGCAGGCCGACGTTGTTGCCGCCGGCAAAGCCCAGGTTGGCGCCGGTCTCGATGAGGCGCAGCCCGGGAAAGCGCTCGCGCAGGCGGGCGACGGAGTCGTCGGTGGAACCGTTGTCGACGACGATGATCTCAAGGTGCGCATACGCGAGCTTCGCGCACGACTCGAGGCACTGAAGCGTGTCTCGCCAGCCGTTCCAGTTGACGAGGATGACGCAGGCCAGATCCTCGCTCGGCTCGCGCTGCACGCTGGTCAATCTCGGTCTCCTGAGCAGTCGCACCTGGCGACCCGCTCCACCTCAGCATCGACCATCATGCGCACCAGCTCGGGGAAGGCCACGCGCGGCGCCCAGCCGAGCCGCTCCCTGGCCTTGCGCGCATCGCCGCGGGTCTCGCTGATGTCGACGGGACGAAAGAGCCCCGGGTCTTGCCGCACGTGGTCCCGGTAGTCGAGGCCGACGTGGGCAAACGCCTGCTCGCAGAGCTCGCGCACCGAATGGCTCTCGCCGGTGGCGATCACGTAGTCGTCCGAGGTGTCGGCCTGCACGATCATGTACATGGCCTGCACGTAGTCGCCGGCATAGCCCCAGTCGCGGCGCGCCTCGAGATTGCCAAGCACGAGCTCGGTCGCCCGGCCGGCGGCGATCTCGGCGGCGGCGCGCGCGACCTTGCGCGTCACGTAGCTCTCGCCGCGAAACGGGCTCTCGTGGTTGAAGAGGATGCCGCAGGAGGCGTGCAGACTGTAAGCGCGCCGGTAGGCGCCGACCAGCGAGAAGGCGTAGAGCTTGGCGGCGGCGTAGGGGTTCACGGGGCGCAGCGGCGTGGCCTCCGTCTGCGGGCTCATCTCGGGCTCGCCGAAGAGCTCCGAGGTGGCGGCCAGGTAGAAGCGCACGCGGTCGCCGCGGCGACGGATCACCTCGAGCAGGCGCAGGGTGCCGAGGGCCGTGGTCTCGCCGGTGTACTCGGGCAGGTCGAAGCTCACCTGGATGTGGCTCTGCCCGGCGAGGTGGTAGACCTCGTCGGGGGCGCTTTTCTCGACGAGCGCCGCCAGGCTGGAGGTGTCGGTGAGGTCGGCGTTGTGGAGCACCACGCGTCCCGGGTGAGCAAGGCCGAGGGCCTCGAGGCGCGAGCCGCGCAGCACGGCCGTCGGGCGGATCATGCCGTGCACCGCGTAGCCCTCTCCGAGGAGGAGCTCCGTGAGGTAGCCGCCGTCCTGCCCCGTGATGCCCGTGATCAAGGCGGTCTTGCCGGCCATGCCTGCCCCCCTTCATGCTTTCGCTTGCGGCCTGGGCAAGCATACTCGGCGGGGCGGCGGGAGGTAAGGCGGCCGCCGCCCGCCCGGCGCGCGGCAAGGTGATCGCCGCCCGCCCCGCACGGCCGCGCGCCCGGGGTCGAGTAGAATCGCGGGCATGGCAATCATCGGCATCGACGCCACGGCACTGTCCACCCCCGCGTGCGGGGGCATCGGCACCTCGCAGTACCAGACGATGCGCGCCCTGGCCGAGCTCGACACGCCGCACCGCTTCGTGCTGTATGCGGCGCGGCCGCCGCTCGTCCCCTTTTCGGGGCGGCCGCTTGATCTGCCGTGGCCGGTGCGCCTGGGCACCGGCCCGGCGGCGAGAAGCAACATCCTTTGGATGCAGACCGGCGTCAATCGGCTGCTCGCCGCCGATCACGTGGACGTTTTCTGGGGTCCCCGACATCTTCTGCCGCTACGCGCCAGGGGGGTCAAGCGGGTCGCCACGGTCAACGATTTCTGGGAGCGCATCCACCCCGAGCAACAGGCGTGGCCGAATCGCACGGTCAATCGCTGGCTGATCCCGCGGGTCATGGCCGCCGCCGACCTGGTGGTCGTGCCCTCGGCGGCCACCGCGCGGGACGCGCAGGCCCTCTACGCGCTGCCGCGCGGGCGCCTGCTCGTGGTACCGCTTGGCGTCGACGCGACTGTCTTTCGGCCGACATCGCAGGAGCGGTCGGCTGCGGATCTCCCGCGCCTCGGCGTCGAGCCGCCGTACGTGCTTTCGCTGGACGTCTTCAACCCGCGCAAGAACTTCGCCGCGGTGCTCGAGGCGGTGGCGCGGCTGCCGCAGGGCACGCGCCGGCCGCTCACCGTGGTCGGCGTCGGCCGGCCGCGGCGGACGGCGGCCGCTGCCGACCCCGCGAAGAAGGCGGAGGCCCTGGGGCTGCGTCCGCGCGTCCGCCTCCTCGGCGACGTCAGCGCGGAGGATCTCGTGGCGCTCTACTCAGGCGCGCTCGCGTTCGTGTACCCGAGCCACTACGAAGGCTTCGGCATGCCGGTGCTCGAGGCCATGGCCTGCGGCTGCCCGGTGATTACCGCCGACCGCTCGTCGCTGCCCGAGGTCGCCGGCGGCGCGGCGCTGCTCGTCGACCCCTCGCGGCCGGACGAGCTTGCCAAGGCCATCGCCGTGCTGGCCACGGACGACAAGGAGCGCGCGCGCCTCGCGGCCGCAGGCAGCGCGCGCGCCGCCGGCTTCACGTGGCGGCGGACCGCGGAGGGCATGCTGGCCGCCTTCGAGCAGGCGCTCGCCGCGCGCGCCGGCGGCGAGCGCTGATGCGCGTCCTCCTCGACTGCCGCATGGCCGCCTGGTCGGGCGTCGGGCGCTACACGACCGGGCTGGCCCGCGCCCTCGCGGCGCGCGGCGACGTCGAGCTCGTGCAGGTCTGCGCCGCCGGCGAGGCTCCGCCGGTGCCGCGCGGCCCGGGCGCGGAGGTCGTCGCCGCAGCCGCGCATCCCTTCGGCCTGCGCGGCGCGCTGGAGCTGGGCCGCCTCGCCCGGCGGGCGCAGCCCGACCTCGTGCACTGCCCGCACTTCCCGACGCCGGTGCCGGTGCGCGGGCCGCTCGTCGTCACGCTCCACGATCTGACGCCGCTCCTTGCCCTGGGCGCGATGCCTTCTCCCGCCCGGCGGACGGTGTACCGTGCCTGGAACGCGCGCGCCGCGCGGCTGGCCGACCGCATCATCGTGCCGTCGCGGTGCACGGCCGCCGACGTCCGGCGGCTGCTCCCGGCGGCGCGTGGCAAGCTCGCCGTGACGCCCGAGGCCGCCGACGACTTCGCCGCGGGCACGGCCGCGAGCCTCACCGCGCCGCCGGACGGTCTGGCCGCTCGGCCGTACGTGCTCGCGATCGGGAACACCAAGCCGCACAAGGACCTGCCCGTTCTCCTCCAGGCGTTCGCGCGGCTGACGCCGCCGCGGCCCGACGTGCGCCTGCTGCTGGTCGGCGCGGAGCCCCGCGGGTACCTGGACGCAGCGCCGGCGGGCGCGGCGCGGGCGGCGGGGCGCGGGCAGCGCGCCCGCGCCGCGGCCGCCCTGCCGACGGGCCTGCCGCCGGAGGTGCGCGCCCGCGTGGCCTTCACCGGCCCGGTGAGCGACGCCGAGCTGCGGGCGCTCTACGTCGGCGCCTCGGTATTCGTCTTTCCGTCACGCTACGAAGGCTTCGGGCTGCCGCCGCTGGAAGCCATGTCGCTCGGCGCCCCCGTGGTGTGCGCTGACGCCGCGTCGCTGCCTGAAGTGGTCGGCGACGCGGCGCTGCTCTTCGCGCCCGGCGACGCCGCGGCGCTCGCGACGGCGCTGTCCCGGGTGCTCGACGATACAGCGCTGCGCGAGCGTCTCTCGCGGGCCGGCCGCGAGCGCGCCGCGCAGTTCACCTGGGAGCGCACGGCGGCAGGGACCGTCGCCGCTTATCGCGAGGCGCTGCGCCGGTAAGCCGCGTCATGACCATTCGCCTCCGTCCGGTTGCCCGTTCAGCCTCCGGATCGACGAGCGGCGAGAAGGCGGACCTGGCGCACCGCACCCGCGGGAGCCGCCGGAGCCGCCCGCGCGAGCGGCGCGCGGGGCAGTACTGCGAGGGAAGACAAGGAATCCTTGTCTTCCCCCTCAGCAAGCGAGCCTGCGGACGGCCGCCTGCGGCGCGAAAGTCAGGGACTCCTTGTCTTCCCTCTTCGCACTACCCGGCGCCGCAGCCGCCGCGGTCGCTGCGCCCGTGGACGCACGCCCTATTCGTGGCTCACCGGCGCCTGAGCGACGGGGACGGTCATGAGCCGCGTTGCCTCCGCGGCCATCGCCGAACGTCCACCGTGTCGCAGGCTCCTGAGGCGCTACTCTGGCAGAGCGCGCCGAAGAAGCGCCCCATGATCGCCAGCGGGAAACACACCCCGAGGCGTTCACGGAGGTCACCGACAAGTTGCGCGTGGGGTAGATCGACCGCATGGGCAGCTCATCAACGGTGATTCGATGTGCTGACCAGCGTCGGAAGGGAGAGCCTCGATGCATGGAGTGAAAGAGATAATCGAAGAAGCGGCATGCCTTCCTGTTGAAGAGCGGGTCATGGTCATAGACTCACTGCTCCGAACGATCAATCTACCTCTGGCCGAAGTCGAGATCGAATGGATGATGGTTGCCAAACGCCGTCTCGCGGAGCTGCGATCCGGCCGCGTAGAGGCTGTTCCCGGGAATGAGGTGCTCGCCAAGATTCGCGACCGTTTCGAGGTATGACCTTCTCGTTTCACCCCGAAGCCGACGAGGAGCTCCACGCAGCCATTGATCACTATGAAGGCCGCGAAGCCGGCCTTGGCTACGGCTTCTCCCTTGAAGTCTTCACAGCCATACACAACATCCTCGCTCACCCGAATGCCTGGCCGGTCGTAGAACGCGACGTTCGCCGTTGTCTTGGAACCGCTTTCCCTTCGGCGTGCTCTACAGCGTCGAACCGACGAGCATCTTTGTGATTGCGGTCATGCATCACCGGAGACGGCCCGACTACTGGAAGAACAGATAGCCGAGGCTCGCAGCGGGACGCCTGCGGCCAAGATGACGGCGCTGAGGCCGGTGGGCGTCATTGCAGGTCACGTCCGCGAGCCCAGGAAGCCGCCCAGATTGAAGCGCGCCGGGCTTGATGGAGGCCCTTCGTCGGCTCCTTGCGGTTCGTTCTTAGAGCAGACCGGCAAACGTCTCGGCCGCGATCAGGTCCACGTCGCGCCTCTGTTCGAGGAAGGGCGCGACATCGCGCCTCGCATCCTCCCAGTCCACCCTGGCGAGGCGGGCACGAACGGCGCCTCGCCAGTCCGCCTCGACGGCCTCGGCAACGCCCGGCGCGGTCTGCCGCAAGGCGTTGCCGAGCAGCACGAGGTTCGGCTCGGCGCCGCCGTCACGAGTCAGATACCAGAGCAGATCGTAGAAGTCCCGCCCCTTGGCGTAGTTGCGCGCCAGGATCGCTGCCAGCTTGCCCGCGAACAGCGAGGGCAGGTCGTGATGCTGGAGCCGCAGCAGCCCGAACTTGTCGATCACGCTCACCGCCAGATCGGCTCCGGCCGGCGGCCTCGTACCCACTGCGATCTTGACCCACAGCACCTCATCGGCGTGCGCCGACAGTCCCGCTTCCGCGGGTAGCCCCACGAACCCCACCAGCGCCTTGGCGACCGTGGCGGAACCACCGATGCGCACGCGCACGGCATAGCCTTCGCGTTGCAGGCGGCGCTCGATGCGCGACGCAAGGGCGCGGAGCGAGAAGACCTCCGCGCCCCGCTCAAGGGTGAAGTCCAGGCCCTCCGAACGGCGGGGAGTGCCGAAGACGAAGCGCAGGGCTGTGCCGCCCATGAAGGCCAGCGGCACCATGGCCCCGGCCTCTTGCATCACGCCGAGGATGCGCGATTGCACGTACTCGCGCAGGCGGTTGAGTCCGCCGGACTCGGCGCCGCGCCCGCCGGCGATGTCGACAGCCTGGTCCTTCACAGCGGCTCATGCTCTTCGGCGTGCTCTGCGGTCAGTGCGGCGATCCGCTCCGCCGCACGCACGAGCTTGGGCTTGCCCGTCCGCTGAGCCATGGCCGTGAGCTCGGCCCCGTCCAGGCGCTCGAGCCGCTCGAGGCGCAGCTCGCGCAGAAACGCGGGGTCGTCGCCGTGCGGCCGCAGGTACACCAGGTCGAGCAGCGCCTTCTCGGGGCGAGCCACCAGGGCGCTCACCCCCGGTGCGACCTCGACGCTCCGGTACCCCCAGAAGAGCCCCGCCACGACGTGGCGGTAGTCAAAGTCGCCGAGGGGAGTGCGATGCAGCGCGGGCCGCGCGCTCGTGATGCTGGTCGTCGTGTACACCGCCTCCGGGATCATCCCGTGAAAGCTCAGCGCGGACTCGAGGCTCACGTACGACGGGCGCACGAGGAGATTGGCCGTCTCGAAGGCGTGCGGCGCGCGCCGGCGGCGCGCCGCCGGCAGGGCGTACACGCGGCGACGCAGTTGCAGCAGCTTGCCGCTCGCGACCCAGCGCGAGAGTTGGCTCGCCACGTCGGTGGGGTCCACGTCCCCGGCGCGCAGAAGCGACGAATCGAAGACCGGCGCAGCGCCGACGATCTCGAGGAGGTCATCGTATTTCATACGGACATACGACAAATATGTCAATGTACTGCAACGCCATGAGCCAGACCATCTGCGCCATCGTGACGACCGCTTGCCCCGGCTACAGATACTTCAGCAGCGCGCGCCACCCCATGACGCTCACGCCCCGCCGCAGGTAGTCGCCCTCGCCGCCGAAAACGAGCCAGGGGTCGCCTGTCGGCGTGCCGGCGAGGTCCTGCCATTTCAGCAGCCCTTTCAGCATGTCGCCGGCCACGGTCTGGCCGGACTTGATCTCAACCGGCCAAAGGACGCCGGCCTCGTCGCGCAGCACATCGACCTCGTTGCCCGTGCTGTCGCGCCAGAAGTACAGGTTTGACGGCATCCCCCGATTCCACGCGGCGCGCAGGAGCTCCCCGACGATCATCGTCTCGAACAGCGCCGGGCGGGCGGCATGAGTATTGAGCTGCTGCGGGTTCTGAATCCCCAGCAGGAACGCGGCCAGGCCGGAATCGTGAAAGTAGAGCTTTGGGGCCTTGATGAGCCGCTTGCCGAAGTTGGCGAAGTGAGGGGTCAGGCGAAAGACGATGTAGCCGGTCTCGAGGATGCTCAGCCAGGCCGTGGCCGTACTTTGCGAGATGCCGCCGTCGGTCGCCAGGGACGAAAGGTTCAGCAACTGCCCCGTGCGCGCCGCGCACAGGCGCAGGAAGCGCTGGAAGGCGACCATGTCGCGCACCGCCGTCAGGTCGCGAACGTCCCGTTCAAGATACGTGGCGACGTATCCGGCGTGCCAGTCTCTCGGGTCGACCGGGCGAGTCCACAGCTCGGGGTAGCCTCCGCGAAACAGGCACGCGTCGGCCTCCGCGGTAAGAAGTCCCGCGGCGTCCAGTTCCGCCGCCGACAGGGGCAGGAGCTGGGCGACCCCGGCACGCCCGGCCAGGCTCTGACTGATGGCGTGCGACAAGGCGAAGTTCTGCGAGCCCGTGAGGATGAATCTCCCCGGGCGGCGGTCCGCGTCCACCACGCCCTGGAGGTAGGAAAGCAGGTCCGGCGCCCGCTGGACCTCGTCGAAAATGGCCCCGTCGGGATAGCCCGCCAGAAACCCGCGGCCGTCTTCGGCGGCGTACTCGCGCGCGTCGGGGTCTTCCAGGGAGACATACGGCATGTTGGGGAAGGCGGCGCGCACCAGTGTGGTCTTGCCCGACTGCCGGGGGCCGGTGACCATCACCACCGGGAACCCCTGGGCAAGGCGAAGCACCTTCGCGCTCAAGGCTCTGGGGATCATGAGAGTACCGTCATCTGAGGATGCGTGTCTTGCAGATTGGCGACTTTATCGTGAATCTGCAAGACAGCCGCCTCGACGATGTCGCTGCCGACGCCGGGCAGTGGCAAGCCGGAGAGCCTCGCCCCGCGCGGGCGTGCGCGGGAGCCCGGGTCGCCCCGAGCGCTCATGCGTCGCGCTGCGCCCGGGCGTGAGAGAATAGCGCCGCATGAAGCTGCCCGAGCGCCCGCTGCGCGTCACCATGGTGAACAAGTACTACTCCCCGCCGCACCTGGGCGGCGTGGAGACGGTCGTGCGCACCCTGTCGGAGGGCCTCGTGGAGCACGCCGGCGCAAGGGTGCGCGCTCTGGTCAGCAACGAGAGCGGCGCGCGCCTGGAGGAGACCATCGGCGGCGTCAGCGTGGTGCGCCTCCCGCGGCAGATGGCGCTGTCGTCGGCGCCGGTGGCCGCAGGCCTGCCCGGCGCGCTGCGCGACGAGCTGCGCCGCCGGGGGCCGCGCGGCCCCGAGCCGCCCGACGTCATCAACCTGCACGCTCCGTACCCGTGGGGCGAGCTCTCGTTTCTGCAGGCGAGCCCAGACGTGCCCAGCGTCGTCCTCTACCACAGCGACATCGTGCGTCAGCGGCTGCTGTTCCGTGCGTATCGCCCCTTCCTGGAGCAGTTTCTCGATAGAGTCGACCTCATCGTGACGTCCTCACCCAACATCGTCAGGAGCTCCGAGCTGCTCGCGCCGCGCGCCGAGAAATGCCGCGTCGTGCCCTTCGGCCTGCCGGCGCGGCGGCTCACGGCCACGCCCGCCGTTCTGCGGCGCGCGGCGGAGCTGCGCGCCGCCCACGCCGGGCGCCGGATCGTGCTCTTCGTCGGCCGGCTCGTGTACTACAAGGGCGTCGACGTGCTGGTGCGCGCCATGCTCGGCGTGGACGCCGACCTCGTGCTCATCGGGCGCGGCCCGCTCGAGGCCGAGCTGCGCGAGCTGGCCTGGGCGAGCGGCAGCGCCGCGCGCCTGACCTTCCTCGGCCCGCAGGACGACGACGAGCTTGCCGCCTGGTACCACGCCGCCGACGTGCTCTGCCTGCCGAGCGTGGCGCGCAGCGAAGCCTTCGGCCTGGTGCAGATCGAGGCGCACGCCGCGGGCACGCCGGTGGTGTCCACAAACCTTCCCACCGGCGTTCCGTACGCCAACCGTGACGGCGTCACCGGGTTCACGGTGCCGCCTGGCGACGAGGCCGCGCTCGCGGCGGCCCTCGCGCGCCTTCTCGGCGACGACGAGCTGCGCGCGCGGCTCGGCGCTCAGGCGCAGGCGCGCGCGCTGCGCGAGCTCACGGTCCCGCGCATGGTCGCGGGCACCCTCGACGTGTACGCAGAAGCCACGGCGAGGCACGCCGCGCGCGCCGCCGCGACCCCTCGCGGGCGCTGTTCCGCAAGGCGGAGGCGAGCGTAGGTGTCGCGCAACCGCTTCATCGTGCTCTCCATCGTCGTCGACGCCGCGCTCGTCAACGTCGGCTTCGTCTTCGCCTTCCTTCTGCGCTTCGAAGGCCGCCTGCCGTCGTTCAACTTCCAGGCCTACCTCGTGCTGGCGCCGCTGCTCACGCTGCTCTACGTCGGCGGCGCCTGGACCTACGGCCTCTACGACCCGGAGCGCGCCGACACCGCCTGGGCGGTCGCCCGCGGCGTCGTGGCGGCGGTGACCGTGGGCACGCTTCTCACCGCCGCCATCGCCTTCTTCGGCGGCGCGCGCACGGCTTCGTTCGCGCGCTCCGCGATCCTCTTCGCCTGGGCCTTCGACCTCGTGCTGCTCACGGGCTGGCGGCTCGCCTTTCTGCGCCTGGCGCGCGTGAGCTGGCCGGAGCAGCGCGTGCTCATCGTCGGTACGGGCACGGCCTCGGTGGAGCTCGCCCAGAAGGTATCGGAGCGCGACCGCTGGGGCTGGACGGTGACCGGCCTGATCGACGCGAGCACGGGCCCGGGTCACAAGCTGCCGGCCGAGGTTGGCGGCTTCCCGGTGCTCGGCGGTGCCCACGACGTGGCGCGCATCGCCGCCGAGCACCGCGCCAACCGCGTCATCGTCGTCAGCCCCATCGCCCTGCGCGAGCTCGTGGAGTCGCTGGTGCTCGCCGACGAGGCGAACGTGCGCGTCGACGTGGTGCCCGAGCTCTACGAGATCTTCATCGGCACCGTGGACGCCATCGTCGGCGACGTGCCGCTCATGGAGATCACGCACGCCACCGTGCCGCGCTACTACGCGGCCGCCAAGCGCGCGATCGACGTGCTGGTCGCCCTCGTCGCCCTTGTCGTCACCAGCCCCGTCCTTCTGGCGGCCGCCATCGCCGTCGTCGCCGGCGACGGCTTCCCGGTCTTCTTTTCACAAGAACGTGTCGGCAGGAGTCAGAGACCGTTTCGCATCTACAAGCTGCGCACCATGGTCAAGGATGCCGAGGAGGCCTGCGGCCCGGTGCTCGCCGCCGAGAACGACGCGCGCATCATCTCCGGGGGCCACTTCCTGCGCCGGTTTCGCATCGACGAGATCCCCCAGCTCGTCAACATCATCAAGGGTGAGATGAGCTTCGTGGGTCCGCGCCCCGAGCGGTCCTTCTTCGTCGACCAGTACGTCGCCGAGACGCCGGGCTACCGCGAGCGCTTCAACGTGAAGCCGGGAGTCACCGGTCTGGCCCAGGTCAGCGGCGGCTACGCGACCACGCCGGAGCGCAAGCTCAAGTACGATCTCATCTACATGTATCATCAGACCTTGGCCATGGACGCCCAGATCGTGGCCGAGACCCTGCGCGTGGTGCTCACCGGGCGCGGAGCCAGATAAGGGAGCGAGTGGTTGGCCAAGGTCGATCAGAACGCGCGCGCGGCGCGCCGGCAGGCGGCGCGCAAGAAGGCCACCCGCGAGCAGGCCGCCGGCAAGAAGGCGGCCGCCAAGCAGGCGCCGCCCGAGCAGGCGCCGGGCAGGCGGTCGCCGGGCACGCCGGCGCCCAAGCCTGCGGCGCGTTCGGCGGCGACCCCCGAGGCGCCCGCCGAGGCCATGAGCGCGACTCGCCGCGTCGCCTGGTGGGCGCTGGTCGCGATGGTCTTCCTCGTGCCCATCGCGATGGGCAATCTCACCTTCCTCGGCTTCCGCACGCCGTTCACCTACGACCAGTTCGACATCGTCAAGGTCTTCCTGCAGCGCGTGCTCGGCCTCGTCGCGCTCGGCGCCTGGGCGTGGGACCTGCTGCGGCGCGGGGGCAAGGTCCGCCGCACGCCCATCGATTGGCTCATCCTCGCCTTCCTCGTGTGGGTCGCGATCACCACCGTGACCTCGATCCATTGGCCCATCGCGCTGTTCGGCAAGCCACGGCGCTACGAGGGCTTGCTGTCGTTCGTGAACTACGCTCTCATCTACTTCCTCGTCCTCCAGTTTGCCGCGGACGCGGCGCGCGTGCGCACTCTCGCGCGGACGCTTTTCTTCTCCAGCCTGATGGTCGCCGGCTACGGCGTGCTGCAGTTCATGGGCTGGGACCCCGTGCGCTGGGGCACGCTGCCTTTCGAGGCCAATCGTGCCTTCTCGACCTACGGCAACCCCGACCTGCTCGGAGGGTTCCTCATCATCTCGGTGACGGTGGCCCTGGGTCTCGCCCTCGCCGAGCGCAACCTCGCGTGGCGGCTCGTCTACTGGGCGGGCTTCGCTCTCAACGGCGTCACCCTGATCGTCGCCTTCACGCGCGGCGCCTGGATCGGCGGGGCGGTGGGCCTCGCGCTCGTCGGCGTGATCGCCTGGCGGCACCGCGCCCGCATGCGCGTCGTCGACTGGATCCCGGCCGGGGTGAGCGCCGCGCTGGGCGCGGGCATCATCTGGCGCAGCCTGTCCAACTCGAACGAGGTCATGAACTTCGGCAAGCGTCTGGCCTCCATCTTCCAGTTCAACGGGGGCAGCGGCGCGACGCGGGCGGAGATCTGGCAGGCGGCCTTCGCGGCCATCAAAGAGCGGCCGATCCTCGGCTGGGGCGCCGACACGTTTCGCCTCGTGTTTCCCAAGTTCAAGCCGGTCGAGTACGTGCGCGACGCCGGGGGGATGTCCGTCGCCGACAACGCCCACAACTACCCGCTGCAGCTCGCGACCGGGGTCGGCATCCCCGGCGTGCTGATGATGTACGGGATCTTCGTCTGGGCGGGCGTGCGCTCGTTCGGCACCGTGTTCAGGCGCACGAACGACCCCGCACGCATCGTGCTCGGCGCCTTCTGGGCGGCCGCGGCCGGGTACCTGGTCCAGCTCATGTTCGGCGTCTCGGTCACCGGCAACACCTTCTTGCTGTGGGCGGCGCTGGCCGTGGTGCTGGCGCCGACGGCGCGGGTCGTGGAGGTGAAGGCGCCGAAGTGGGGCACGGTCGCCGCCGCGGTCATCGTGGCGCTCGCCGCGCTCGGCATCGTCTACCAGGTCCTGCCTCTGGCCGCCGACAACGCGTACCTCACGTCCAAAGCCGTCGCCGTCGGCGAGGCGCGCGTGGAGGCTGCGCGGCGCGCGGTCAGGCTCTTCCCCCTCAGCGGCGCCTACCGCACCGAGGTCGGGCAGGCCTACGCGGCCCAGGTCACCGGCTACATGCAGGCGCTCAACCAGGCCCACCAGGCGGGCAAGGACACGAGCCAGTATGAGGCCGCGATCAGGAGCAGCTTCGCGTCCGCCGAGTCCGCGTTCAAGGACGCCATCGCCTTCCAGCCGGACGAGTACGACAACTACGTCTCACTCGCCGGACTCTACAACTTCGGCGGGCAAGTGCTGGACAAGAGCTACTACGACAGCGCCATCGCGACCGCTCGCCAGGGCATGGAGGTGGAGCCGTTCGGCACCGCCGCTCGCGTGCAGCTCGCCGTGGCCCTCTACGCCACCGGCAAGACGGCCGCCGCCGTGAAGACGCTCGAGTACTGCGTGCGCATCGATCCGACGGGCGGCGAAGCCGCGCTGCTGCTCGCGAAGATCTACCACAAGCAGGGCCGGGACGCCGAGGCGCTCGCCGTCCTGCGGGCGGTCGAGGCGGCGGCTCCCGGCCAGGCCGGCATCGCCGACACCATCAAGCAGCTTGAGGCCGCCTCGGCGCCGGCGCCGTAAGGCGGCGGGGCGCTCGCCAGCGCCCCGCCCGCGCGCCGCGCCTAGACCAGCTCGAACTCGCGCTCGAAATCGGCCTTCGAGCGCGCCCCGATGACCTTCTTGGCCGGCTCGCCGTCCTTGAACAGGATGATCGTGGGGATGCTCATGATGCCGAACTTGCCGGCCACGCCGGGGTTCTCGTCGACGTTGAGCTTGCCGATGCACACCTTGTCGCCGTGGTCCTGGGCGATCTCCTCGATGATGGGGCCGACCATGCGACACGGGCCGCACCACGGCGCCCAGAAATCGACGATCATCGGCGTCGCAGCCTTGCTCAGTTCGTCGTCGAACGTCGCGTCGGTCAGGGTCTTGACTTCGCTAGCCACGGGGACTCCTCTCTACAGACTCTCGAGCACGCGCCTGAGGCGTGCCTGTATGTCGTCGGCGATGGGGGCGAGCGCAGGGTTGCCCACCATGCCGAGCATGGCGCCGGCGTTCACGGCCGCCACTCTCGTTCCGGCGTCGATCTCGTAGACCACGACGTTGCAGGGCAGAAGCAGGCCAAGGTCCGCCTCCTCGCCGAGCGCTGCGTGCGCCAGCTTGGGATTGCAGGCGCCGAGGATGACGTACGGGCGACCGTCGACCCCGAGCTTCTCCTTCATCGTCTTCTTGACGTCGATCTCGGTGATCACGCCGAAGCCCTCGGCGCCAAGGGCTTCGAGGACGCGCGCGAGGACCGTGTCATAGGGCTCGGTCAGGTCGCGCCCGACGCCGTACTCGACTGCCTGCATGGTCAACCTCCTGGAACAACGGGGACGCCGACTTATACCCACAGGGGTATCGCTTCACGCCTCCGACCGGGCGCGTGCTCACGGCTACCATGCCCGTGGCGGGCGGCGGTCAATCCCGGGCGCCGACGGCGCTTGCGAGCGCAAGCGTCGGCGCCCGATCCCGGGCGCCGCCTCAGCCTCGCGCCTCGCGGACCCTTTCGGGTATCATTCTGGATTCACGGCCGCCGCCGCCCGCGGCGGCGGCCGCAGCCTGTACCCGCGAGAAGGTGTGGTGACCGTGAGAAGCCACGAGATCAAGCACGGCGTCGCGCGCGCTCCGCACCGTGCGCTGCTGCGCGCCCTCGGCATCAGCGACGCCGAGATGGACCGCCCGTTCGTCGGCATCGCCAACTCGTTCAGCGAGGTCGTGCCGGGGCACATCCATCTGCGCACGGTGGTCGACGCCGTCAAAGCCGGCGTGCGCTCGGCCGGCGGCGTGCCCATGGAGTTCGGCGTCATGGGCATCTGCGACGGCATCGCCATGGACCACCACGGGATGCACTACTCGCTGCCCAGCCGCGAGCTGATCGCCGACACTGTCGAATCGATGACCCATGCCCACGCCTTCGACGCCCTCGTGCTTGTCCCGAGCTGCGACAAGATCGTGCCCGGCATGCTCATGGCCGCGATGCGCCTCAACGTGCCCGCCGTGATGGTCGGCGGCGGCGCGATGCTCGCCGGCCGCCACGAGGGCCGCGCCATCGACCTCAGTAGCGTCTTCGAGGCCGTGGGCCGGCATCAGGCCGGCGAGATCGACGACGAGGTGCTCAAGGCGATCGAGTGCGGTGCCTGCCCGACCTGCGGCTCGTGCTCGGGCATGTTCACCGCCAACTCCATGAACTGCCTCGCCGAGGTGATCGGCATGGCGCTGCCCGGCAACGGCACCATCCCCGCCGTGTACAGCGAGCGGCTGCGGTTTGCCAAAGACAGCGGCGCCAAGGTCATGGAGGTGCTCGCCGCCGAGCGCCGGCCGCGCGACATCTTCACCGAGGCCGCGATCGAGAACGCCCTGGCGGCCGACGCCGCCCTGGGCTGCAGCACCAACACCGTGCTGCACCTTGCGGCGATCGCCACCGAGGCGGGCCTCGAGCTCGACCTGCGGCGCGTCAACGACGTCGCTGCGCGGGTGCCGCACATCTGCCGGCTGGCGCCCGCCGGCGAGCACCACATGGAAGACCTGTATCACGCCGGCGGCGTGCAGGCGGTCATGAAACAGCTCATCGACGCCGGCCTCATGGACGGCTCGGCGCTCAGCGTGGCCGGCGGCACGGTGGGCGAGGCGGTGGCCGGCGCCCGCGTCGCCGATAGCGACGTGATCCGGCCCCTCGACAGGGCCTACCACGCCACCGGCGGCTTGGCCGTGCTCTTCGGCAACCTGGCGCCCCACGGCGCCGTCGTCAAGGAGGGCGCCGTGGCCCCGGAGATGCTGCGGCACAGCGGCCCTGCCCGGGTCTTCGACGGCGAGCGCGACGCTGTGGCGGCGATCGCCGAAGGCGTCATCGCCGCCGGTGCGGT
>Ga0114951_10001750_pt1 | contig 26038 bp, 27 predicted proteins | sample AM7aDNAmetaG_FD_88677 | JGI IMG/M metagenome (GOLD analysis project Ga0114951, IMG submission 88677) | Freshwater microbial communities from Finland to study Microbial Dark Matter (Phase II) - AM7a DNA metaG | ecosystem: Environmental > Aquatic > Freshwater > Lake | place: Finland: Lake Alinen... | reverse complement strand
AGGGCCATAAAAAATGCCTTGACTAAGCCGACGCTGTCATACATGGGCTATTTCCCTTTGGTCCCTCCGGGACAAGTAATCGCGTCCACTGGCTCCTATTTTCAGGGCAGATATTTCGCTTCGCTCAACATAGCACTGCCGCAGGGAGATTGCCTGGGCGCGGTCGAGTGACCGGCAACACGGACATTATGCGTTCCCGGGTCTCAGAATCGAGGCTTGGGCCATCTGCGGAACCTGGGGGAGCAATCAGCGGTGAGATCCTGTGAGCCACTTTGTGGACCGGCACTGTTCGCCGGTCCACGAGATTCATGGCAATGCGCTACTTCGTCGTCTTCAACTCCAGGACGCTAACCGAATACGGAGGAATCGACCGCGTAAAGTCGGAGCCGAATCCGGAAGCGTTTGCGATCACTGGAACGATTTTGGTTGGCTCGGTGATTGAATTGGTGTCGTCTGGGCCGCTGCCACTTAGGGTGATGGTTCGCCCGCCGGACTCGACAGAAGAGACGCCGGTAAGGACGACATGGACAGATTGCGCCGTACCGGCGCGATTCACGATCTTGACGAAGATCGTGCCCGTTTTGCTGTCACGAGTCGCATTGAAAGACATCAAGGGCACCTGTTGCGGCGCGGGTTGCGGCTGTGGACCGGTGGGGGCAGCGAAGGGACCATGCGGCGGACGGGGACCGCGACTGCCGATGATTGCGGGGGTTGCCTGCTGCGGCCGCACAATGTTGCCGATGCCGGAGACAGCGGGCGGCTGCCATTCCTTGCTCGGCACATCTTTGGCGGTGAGGGAAACTACCTCGTCGCCGTGGTAAGTCGCGAACATGCCCTGCATGTAATAGGACGGAGAGCCATAGGAACTGATGGAGTTGTAGCCAATCAGGTCGGTAAGCCACTGCAGGCCGTCGGGGTCGACTCTCGTAAACAAGGGAGCATACGCTTCCATCTTCACCACGTGGGCGTTGCGCTCCAATCCCACCATCCATGCGGCGTCGCCGAGCGTGGCCGTCCAGTTCGGCGTCGGGTCGCCAACGCGTGTTGCCCATTCGCCGACGAATACCTCGTGGGGATTGTGTCCGGCGCCGAAGCCCGAAGTACGGCGCGAATCGTAATCGCTGGCGTGGGACGCCATTTCGTCCTCATTGCGCCGGTAATAGTGTTCGTCGATGACGTCCGCGAGGCGCGTGTTGACCGGATCGGTGGCGATCACCTTAAGGTTCGGGTATTTCGCCTTGATGGCATCGAAGAACTGGGCGAAGCGGGTCTCATAGCTTCCCGGCTGGTTATCGCCGCCGTCTTCATTGCCTACCTCCACGTATTGCATTTTAAACGGCGCAGGATGACCGTCCTGGGCGCGACGGGCTCCCCAGGTGGTGCTGACATCTCCAGTGATATATTCGATCTCGTCGAGCGCATCCTGTATGTAGGGCTGCAATTCAGAGTGCAAAGTGATGCGGGCTCCGCCGCGCATGGAGTAGCCTGCATAGACTCCGAGTACAGGCTGCATGTTGAGGTCTTCGCACCAGTTCAGGAACTCAAGCAGTCCCATGCCGTCGGAAGACCAGTACCACCAGGAATCGTTAAAATGCCCCGGCCGCTGGGAGACGTCGCCTATTGTCTTCTTCCATTGGAATCGAGTCTCCAGCGTGTTGCCCTCAAGATAGTTGCCGCCCGGGAAGCGCAGGAAGGATGGCTTCATGCCGGCCAGAAGCTCCATGATGTCCGGCCGGTTTCCGTTGGGGCGGTTCTTGTAGGTTGGAGGGAAAAGCGAGACAAAGCCGAACCAGACGGTTCCCGGGCTGGCCGCCGTAAGGACGAATTTCTTCCCGGCGGTGACGGGCACCTTGCCAGTGGTTAGTGTTGCTTCATACTTCTTCCATTCCTGTGTGATGCCGGAGACGTTGGCGCTGGCGCGAATAGTGGTTCCATCGTCGCCAACGATCGAGAGTGTGATTGGCCCGGTGAATCCCGGAGCCGCCTTGGCATAAAACGTCGCCTTATAGGTCGTGTCAGGTTTCGTCGGGATCCCCCAGAACCCGTCGTTCGAGATGCCGACACGCCCACCTGCGGCCGCCTTGTCAATGACGAGTTTCAGACTGGCGGGAACAGCTTCGTTGAAGGGCGTGCCGGGGTCGAGAGACATCGACCCGCTCGCGCCGCCCTGCTGCACGAGATGCCAGAACACAATCTCCTTGGGGTCTTCCTTGAAGTTTCGATTGCGTACAAGCTCCGCATACACCCCGCCGTCATAGGAGTAGTTGATCTCCTCGGTCATCAGGCCGTAAAAGGTAGGGCTGACATGCCCGGTGATTTGATCGGCCTGGATTTTGATTTCCGCGGCCTTTTCTGACTGGCCAAGCAGTGCGGTTTGCCCAGCGAGCGCGAGTGAGATGACTGCAATCACAAGCTTCCCAGTGTCGAATCTCTTTGGCGAAATGCGGTGCCGTGAATCGTTCGTCATGGAACACCCTTCCTTGAAATCTCGTGCGAGGAATTGCCGCGACAGGCGCCATTTTTAAGTGGAGTGACTATCGAAAATTATGAGCAGAACTAGTTGAGTAAACGTTTACTCAGAGAATTATAGGAAGATACCTATGGTTTGTCAAACCGTATGTTTGTCCGGTTCCATTCGGGCTGGGGCAAGATGGTGGAGATCTCAGAATTAGAGTGGGAGCACGAAAAGCACATCTCTGGAGCTCAAAAGCTCAAGTGATTCCACGACACTTATACCGGAGATGCATCCCCGGTCTTCCGCCCGGAGGAGTCTTCCGCCGCCCTGCATTCCCGCAATGGAGGATTGCCGGATGTTGTGTCGCTGAAGTTCGCCGCATGCGGCGGCGACAGAAACGCTGGTCCCCTTCGATTCCCTTCCCTGAGCTGCGGTCACCCCTCATGAACAGGGCCAGTTGAGATTCGTGGTTTCCCACCCACTCGCCAGTAACCAACCCACGGACGAAGACCTTTCCGCGGGGATCCCGGAAAGCCGAATGGATGGGGCACGGGGCATATTTGGAAGGTTCAGGGATGGGGTAGGGGGCTATCTTGCGAGAAATGGGGCCAGAAGACGACCCGAAGCGGACGACTGCTCATTTTTGATGCGAAGCTGAGATTCGGGGCACTGGAGTTACGAAGCGGGGGAAGTGTCGAAGAAGGTGCGGGGTAGACGATCCTGATCTGGCAGAGTTAAACTCTTAACTTCCTGGAAAGGGATCGCCGTGATGCTTCTGAATCGCCGCATGTTTCTCGCGGGTTTGCTTGAGACCGCTGTTGCTGCTCGCACATCTGAGCCGACAAGCCTGGACTTCCGCGAACTGCTGCCGAGGCGTGTTTCAAGGAAGGCGGTCTTTCGCCAGAAGGACTTTATGGTCTGGTGCTCGAGCGTGGTGCGTACGGACGACGGCACCTGCCACATGTACTTTTCGCGGTGGCCACTGGAACTGGGGCACCGCTCGTGGGTGAGCCACTCGGAGATTGCTTATGCCACGGCCAAGCGGCCGGAGGGCCCGTTCACCTTCCATTCGGTCGCGCTGCCTGCGCGCGGCGCTGGGAACTGGGATGGGCACATGACCCATAACCCATGCGTGATTGCGCACGAAGGCAAGTTCTATCTGTATTACACGGGCAGCCACGGGCTGGACACATGGAGGCCGGACAAAGCGGCGAGCGAGGAGGACTGGTGGGTTCATCGCAGCCATCAGCGTATTGGGGTGGCGGTGGCCGATAGCCCGGCGGGGCCCTGGACGCGCTTCGACAAGCCACTGATCGACACTCCGGAATACGGGCAGGGGATTATTGGCGTGCCTTGCGTGACGAAGCGCCCGGACGGCGGCTTTCTACTGGTCTACAAGACGCTGGCGCCGGGGGAAGGCAAGTTTGGCGGCGGCGTGTTTCACTACCCGGCCATTGCTTCGACGCCGCTGGGACCATTCGTGCGCCATCCGCGGCCGATGGTGGACAAGACGAAGATCTTCAACCGGCACTTCGATTTCCATATTGACGACCATGTGGAGTGGTACGGGGGCGACGGCTACTACGCGATTGTGAAGGACCACGACGCACCTTACCTGACCGAGTACGGCAAGTGCCTGTACCTGATGGAGTCCGGCGACGGACTGGACTGGCACACCGCCGCTCACCCGCTGGTGACGCAGTTTGCACTGGATTGGGAGGATGGGGTTCACGAGCAGTTTGAACGGCTGGAGATGCCGAAGGTGTTTCTTGAAAAAGGCCGCCCAATGGTGCTCTATCTGGCCGCATTACCAGCGGGCGAAGCCACGGAGCACTCATTCAACATCGCGATCCCCTTGCGAAGGTGAGGCGCTACGGGAGCCGGCTTTCGCAGCAGCCAGGAGAGCCTCTTCCACGATTTTTGCTGCTCTGCGTTCCCGGGCCTCGACGCTTTCGTAATAGAAGAGACCGAGCAGATGATTGCGGCGCTGGGTGGGGGTGAGGGCGTTCCAGCCTTCGAGGGCGCGGGGCAGGCGCTGAAAGGCCGCGCGCAGGACCGGCGGCGGCTCGGTTTCGCCTTCCATGGCCAGGAAGAGCCGCTCGGCCATTTTCTCTGCCCGCTTGAGCCGTGTGGGGGCGGTCTTGGCCTCGCCTACCCATTTACCGATCTCCCTGCGCATGGACGGGCTCAGGGCATCGAACCACCGGCGCAGCTTGCAGTCTGCTTTGAGGGAATTCGCCAGCTCGGCTGGAATCAAGGTTGGGCGCCATTCCATGTCTGGCTCAATGCTGATTCGCACTTTGACGCCAGACGCAGCCTTTGCCCCGGCCTGCATCGCCCGGTTGACGAGCAGGATGTGGCCGGCGCCGCTGGGGTCAGGGAACAACGAGGTTCGGAAAGGGAAGCCCTCGATTTCTCCACGCACACGGCGACCTTTGCGCACCGGCCATGCCTTGGCGATGTCGAACGGAATGCGTGCGACCACCCAGCGGAGGCGGGTGCCATCCGGTTCGAGCATGGCGCTGAAGGTCTTGAGGACGGGCTGGTTCATACGCCTCCAGGCAGCATCAGTATGCATCCGGTTGAGTTGTACCTCAAGCGGAATAGAACCACGAGGGCTGCAGGTATGGCAGGAAAACGGTGAAGACCGCGCCCTTCCTTGGTGCGCTGCGGACTTTGAGCACGCCTTTGTGCTTGGAGACGATGACCTGGCTGACCCATAGGCCAAGGCCGACACCGGGGGTCTCCCAGGCAGTAAAGAATGGTTCAAAGATGCGCTTCTCAACCGCTGACGCCATTCCCACTCCGGAATCGGCCACGGTCAAGCGAACCCCGGCGATGCTTCTCTCCCAGTCACGCGCAGGGCTGATGCGCAAAAGCAACCGCGGAGCTGAGGCTCCCTTCATTGCAACCAGAGCGTTTCCGATGAGGTTGATCATGACCTGGCGAATTTCGCCGGAAAAGCACAACAGGCGGCGTTGAGGCTTGTAGCGGCGCTGAATTCCAATGCCAGCCTGGCTGATCCGGTCAGCGTAGAGAGCCAGGGCAAACTCGACAATCTCCCCCAAATCGGCAGGTGCCGCGCCGACACCGCGGCGGTCAAGTCGAAACGCGGCAGTTGCAGTCCGGCCTACTCGGGCAAGCTCAGTCTGTGCCCGGGCGAGATGTTCGCGGGCCTCGGGGATGGAGGTGGCGTACTCGGCCATGTAGAGCAGATTGGAGACCGCTTCAAGAGGGTTGTTGATCTGATCCGCAATTAAGCTGCTAAGGCGGCCGGCCGTTGTCTGTTTTTCGCTTTCGAGGAGCGCCGATTCGGCTTGCTTGCGCCTTCTGTCGGCCTGGGCGCGGCCCGCCATCTCCGCGCGCAAAATCTTGAATGCATCGGCAAGCAGGTGAGCGCTCTCTTCAATCCGCTTCTCCAATTCGACCTGGGAAGCCTGAGCCTCTTGGAGGGAAAGCACCATCTGGTATGCGCCGGAAGCGAACTTCGCCAGGATTTGCAGAATCCGCGCGTCCTCCGCGTCGAAGCGGAGATCTGGAGTGTGAGCGACAACCCAGAGCGTTCCCGCCGGCCCGCCGTCAGTAGACCAGGGCGCCAGCAGGCTCTCGTAGATATGCGGTGAGACGCCACGCAAATCGGGATAAAAGCGATCCGGCTCATTGAAAAGCAGAACGCGATTCCGGGCAATGGCAGTGCCGCAGGGGCTGGCGCTTCGAGGCAAGGTGCCGAAGATATTCGGCGAGAGGCTGCCGGCGATTGCGTGCCACCGGAACAGGTCGCGCTCATCGGACGGCTCAAGAATGCTGATGCCTGCCGAGCCGGCGTGGCATAACTTCATGGCCAATTCCGCCACTTTATGAAGAACGCCGCCGGGGTTGGTCCGCAGTTCTTCCGCCAGATCGAGCATCGCGTGGCTTTGAGCTTCATAATCTGGAGGCCTCGACGGGCGCATGACGAGCTCTGAAGTTATGAGAACGTCATCGACGCTGTTCGCAAATTCACTCATGGGGGAAATTGCTTCCATTTGCCTCCAGGCTTCCCTCGTACAGTTGGCAACCATGATAGGCAGGAACCACCAACAGTGAACTTGCGCTTTGTCATGGAGCGAAGATGTCACTTGCAGATGGACGCTGCGCCGAGAGCCTGCACAGCAGAAAGAGGGCGTGGAATGGCGCTCGGCACACAATCAGAGGCCGGTCCGTGTCGTTCGATCTTCTACACTAGGCTTTATGGAAGTTCTGTATGGCCTGCACCCAGTAGAAGAAGCCCTGAAGGCAGGACGGCGGCGATTCGACCACGTTCTGGTAGCCCAGGAGCGTCACGACCTGCGCCTGGAACAACTCGTAAACCTGTGCCGCCAATGCGGCGTGCGGGTCCGGCAGGAGTCGCGCGAGCAGTTGACGCTGGTGGCCCAGTCGCCCGCACATCAAGGTGTGGTGGCGCTGGTAAAAGCCCAGGAGTTTCTGTCGATCGAAGACCTGTTCACGCCCGGCTCTTCAGCGGCAAATGCAGCCGGCAATAAAGGTAACGCACGCCTGCTGCTGGCACTCGACGGCGTGGAGGACCCGCAAAACCTGGGTGCCCTGCTGCGCGTGGCCGACGGCGCGGGGGTGGACGGCGTAATCCTGACAGAGCGCCGCGCGGCACCTCTGAGCCCGGTGGCTGTAAAGGCGAGCGCAGGCGCAGCCGAGCACATTCGCATTGCCCGCGTGGTCAACCTGGTGCGGGCCCTGGAAGAACTCAAGAAGCAGAACCTCTGGATAATCGGACTGGACGAGCGCGGCACCTCCGACTACGATCAATTCGATCTGACGGGCAACTGCGTGCTGGTTCTTGGCCGGGAAGGCGCGGGGCTTCATGACTTGGTTCGCCGCACCTGCGACCATCTGCTGCGCATTCCCATGGCGGGCGGCGTTAGTTCGTTGAACGTGTCGGCGGCGGGAGCAGTGGTGCTCTACGAAGCCGCCCGGCAGCGCCGGAGCGCAGCTGCCGGTGCTCTCCCCGCGGCCGCAGGCGCGTCAAAACCACGCAAACAGAAAGGTTTGGGCTCATGAAGTTCACATTTGCGCGGGCCGCAGCAGTGGGTCTGACAGCCTGCGTATTGGCAGCCTTGCCCTCGATCGCCCAGAACTCCACACACGGACTTCCGCCACCGCCGCCGCAGGGCCAGCAGCCCCGAAGCCAGCAGCCGCAGGGCCGTGTCGTGTTTTCCCGCTCAACGGACGAGAACGGCCAAACGACTACCCAGGCGGGTCCAGCCTCAACGCAGGGTGGAGTGCAGATGGCAGGCGCCCCCTCAGCGAGCGACGCAGAGCGACAGGCCGTGACCTTTACTGCCTTCGATATGGACGTGCGCCTGCACACCGCCGAAGAGCACATCAGCGTCCGCGCGCTGGTGACGGTTCGCAATGACGGCAAGACTCCGCTGCAGCACATCCCTCTGCAGATTTCCTCCGCACTTAACTGGGAGCGCATCCGCGTGCTGGGCCGGGACGCTGTATTTCCGGTGGCGACATTGAATTCCGACTCGGACCACACGGGCCAGTTGCACGAGGCGGCTGTGGCACTGGCACAACCGTTGGCACCGGGCCAGGCAATCCAGCTCGACGTGACCTACTCGGGAATACTCACCCAATCCGCCCAGCGGTTGCTCGCGATTGGAACCCCGAACGACGTGGCGCTTCACTCCGACTGGGATCGCATTGGCGTTCCCTTCACGGGGCTGCGCGGCTTTGGCAATGTGGTTTGGTACCCGGTGTCGAGCGTTCCGGTGATTATCGGCGATGGAGCGCGCCTTTTCGACGAGATGGGCGAGCACAAGCTGCGGATGGCCGGTGCGCAGTTCCGTATGCACCTGACCGTCGAGTTCCCGCACGGCCAAGCGCCCACGGTGGCATTGATCAACGGCCACCTGGCCCCGCTCGCCATTACCAGTGTTGACAGCGTGGGCCCGGAGATCGCCAGCGTCGCAACGGCCACTCTGGAAGGATCAACACTTGGATTTGAAGCGCCCAGCCTGTTTGTCGCCGATCGTACTGCTCACGCCGCCACGAACACCACGTTCTGGAGCCTGCCGAGCGACGAAGGTGCGGTGCAGTCGTGGGCCGCAGCCTCAACCGCTGTCACGCCATTCCTGCAGGGGTGGCTTGGAAAACGGCCACGCTCTCAGCTGATCATCCTCGACCTACCCGATCCAGAAGATTCGCCGTTTGAGACAGGCGCACTGCTGGCCACCTCGATTCGCCTGGCGACGCAGGATCAGCTAGAAGGCATACTGGCCCACGCACTGACGCACGCCTGGGTGCAGTCTCCGCGTGCCTGGCTATCTGAGGGGGTAGCCCATTTCATGGGAACTCTTTGGGTTGAAAAAGAGCGCGGCCGCCAATCGGCCCTGGAATCGCTTGAGGCTTCGCGAACCGCGCTGGCCCTGACCGAACCAACCAGCCCCGGTCAAAGTACCGGACAGCCACTGGTCGCGGCCATCGCACCCATTTACTACCGCACCAAAGCCACCTACGTGCTTTGGATGCTGCGCGACGTGGTGAGCGACGCCACCCTCTCCGCGGCTCTACGCGCCTACGACCCGATGCAGGACACGAGCAAAGGCTACGGCCACGACAACGGGCCGAGTACGTTTCAGACGCTGCTGGAACAGGCCGGAACCCGGCGGGACCTCTCGTGGTTTTTCTCCGACTGGGTGAACGCCGACAAGGGCCTGCCGGACCTGACCATCGATAGCGTCTTTCCCAATGCAGGTCAAAGCGGCAATTGGCTGGTCGCCGTGAGTATATCGAACGCAGGGTACACCTCCGCCGAGGTGCCGGTCACGGTGCGCTCAGATACCAACTCCGTTACGCAGCGAGTGCTGGTGCCTGCGCACGGCAAAGTTGTCCAGCGCCTGTTGATTCTTGGGAAGCCAACGGAGGTGCAGGTGAATGACGGCACGGTTCCCGAAACAGAGGCTAGCGTCCATGTCACCAAACTCGAGAACGGGAACGGCATGCCACCACAGACACCGGCGGCACCACGCCGGTAAGTGCGCGCTTACGGACACATATTCGGTTGAAGGGTGCGGGCTTGAGTCCGTGGGAGGAAAGCCAGTTTGACGCAGAGGGCAAGCCCAGAAAATCTCTAAGACTCGTCCCGCTCTGGTTCGTACTCATCTTGCGGGAGGCGGTCCATCCTGTCCTCGCGATTCTCCTGCTCTTCCAATTGACGGCGCTTCTCCCGTTCCTCGCGCTCCTCGCGGCCATCGCTCATAACGACCTCCTCACTTCAGTTTAAGAGGTGATGGGCGCGAGTGCCCGGCGCTCCTGGTTCGACTCAAAACAACCGAGCTAAGGATTGTTACCCGCCCACCGGATGCGCTGTCAACACCCGATTCGAGTTCGCTCTACGGCTTGATCTGCATCAACACCGGCTTGTGATAGAGCGGCGATTCAACAATCACCAAGTAACCCGGGGTGAACCCGTAGCTGAGGACCAGCCCTGGCGCAGCGGCTTCTTTTGGGAGATCGAAGACCTGTACGCACAGCACACTCTGACCCGGTTGCAGGCGCGCGGCTAGGCTAGCTGTTTCGCCATTTTCCGCTTCCCAGCCTTGTTGTCCTTCGGCTGAGACCTCGTAGCTTTTTCCAGCATCCCACAGCACAGCGCGCAGGCCTCGCTCGCTTTGCGTTCTGCCCCGGGAGCGGCTGCTGACGCGCACCGTAACTACATGGAAAATGCCGCTGGCACTTACGCGCTGGATTGGCGGGCCGAGCTGCGATGCGGTTTCGGTATGAACAACGGCGAAGCACATTTCGTCGAAACAGCGATCCTGGCCGAGAGGAACGATGCGTTGCGGCGTAGCTAGGGATACCAGCGCAACGATGAGAAGATAGATGGCCCAGACGACGCCCAACGCCGGCAATATTCGCTTACCGCTACGCCCTAAACTTTGCTGCAGTCCTCTCAGTTACATTGTCCGGGCAAATGCCTCTTTCACAGGCACTTAAGCAGAAGGATTACACCAGTTCGCAGCTAACTGACTCCAACCAGTTGATTCTGCTCAACTTCTATTCGGACGGTAGTGATCTTCAATGGCTGAGACTGGTCAGCATTCTGGAAAAATCGGAATCCGGCGTGCACGCGCAGAAGTTATAGCCCATGGAGGTGAGTTTTTTGACATTCTTTACATCGGCGACGGATTTCATTCTCGTCAATGTATTGTGTTCATTGTTGTAGAAGATGTCAAACTCCAACTTATCCAGAAAGTATTCGCTTACGCGACACGAAGCATCCTGGCCGTGATCCTCGTAGAGTACGAGGACACTCCGCGAATTGAGAACGCTTTGAGCTCCCGCCAGCGCCTGAATCTCAGCGTCCTCGACATCCAGTTTGATTACAATCCCGGCATGCGGATTTTGGGCGTAACGTTCGCAGATAGAGTCGATGGTGATGCTCTGAACGTCAAATTTATGATATCCGGGTTGTTCTGCCTTTTCTCTCCGATTAACGACGCTGGCGCCAGCATGCCGCAGGTCGTGGGTCACAATGGAAAGAGTGTCGCCATCTCGCTGCCACACCGCGCCCCAAATCGCCTCGAAGCTACGGTCGTTCAGTTCGGAGTTTCTGCTCAGCCGCTCATATTGGGGCGGAGAAGCTTCCAAGGCCAGAACTCGACCTGGAGGCAATAACTTGCTGGCGACGACACTCCAATATCCGATATTTGCGCCGAGGTCTAAAAAGTAAATGTCCGGCAGGGTAACTGCGTATCTTAGAACGTAATCAACATCGGGTTCGTACTTGAAATTGCTCAAAAACACCCTAGACCAATACCCATCGTCTAAATAGACCTCGAGTTTGCCCCCAGATGGCAGTTCCACCACCACTGCGTTGCGGTGATCGAACAGCCGGGCCAGATCCCAAGTAAATCGCTGCATGCCGCGATTTTGAAGGAGACCAGAGAGGGCGGCCGCGATTCTCAGGCTGAACAACTGCAATCCTACAGAAGGACCAGATTGCTCCAATATCTTTAATCGCGAGGGGTTGCTCAAAAATGCCCTTCCGGCTGATGCAAGTAGTTTTGACTGGTTAATTATACTTCTTCCAATCTTCAAAGTAATGGCTGGCTCTCGCAAGATCAAACACGGATTTACCGCTAGCGCAATCCGAAATGAATGAATCGCGATCGATCAGTTGAGCCTTCGGGAAGAATTTAGCTTGCTCCATTTAGCCACCTGTTCTGACTAGCGTTCGTGTTTTTATATCGTAGCATCCACGTGAATTCCATCATTTATGCGAACTCAGGGCTTTATCTGCATCAACACCGGTTTGTGATAGAGCGGTGATTCGCCAATTACAAGGTAACCCGGGGTAAACCCGTGGCTCAGTACCAGGCCAGGCGCAGCGGCTTCTTTGGGCAGATCGAAGACCTGCACACAGAGGACACTCTGGCCCGGTTGCAGGCGCGCGGTCAGGCTTGCCGTTTCACCATTTGCTGCTTCCCAGGCTCGCTGTCCTTCGGCGGAGACCGGATAGCTTTTTCCAGCATCCCATAGCAAGGCGCGCAGGCCTCGTTCGCTCTGCGTCCTGCCGCGGGAGCGACTGCTGACGCGCACTGTGACTACATGGAACATGCCCTTGGCGTAGACGCGCTGGATTGGCGGGCCGAGGTGCGATGCGGTTTCGGTATGAACAACGGCGAAGCACATTTCGTCGAAACAGCGATCCTGACCTAAGGGAACGATGCGATGCGGCGTGGCTACGGAGACCAGCGCAACGATGAGAAGATAGATGGCCCAGACGACGCCCAACGCCGACAGTATTCGGGCACCGGCGCGCCGCGATCCTCGACGAACCAGCAGGACAAGCGCGCCGATGAGCGCAGCCAAGGAGGCCAGGAACAAGGCTATAAAAAGAAGCTCAAAGATCATGATGTCTCACAATCTCCGTGACGGCGCCAGGGTTCCCCGATCAACCCAGATTCGGCCTCTGGGACAGGGCCTAGGTCTTCCCTTCCTTCTTGTCGTTGCGGGCCTTTACCTTGAACCAGATGGGGGTTCCCTTGAAGCCGAAGGCCTCGCGAATCTGATTCTCAAGGAACCGCTCGAAGGCGAAGTGGAGCTTGATGTTGCGGTCAGTGAAGAGCACAAACGTGGGCGGCGCTACGGCGGCCTGGGTCATGTAGAAGATGCGTATCCGCTTGGAAATGGGCACCGGGGCACGCTGGAAATCGATCTTGTCGAGGAAGCGGTTCATCTGGCCGGTGGTGACGCGCTTGCGGCGCTCGGCGGCCACTGCCTTGACTTCGTTGAGGACGCGGGCGAGGCCCGTGCCTTCAAGTGCGGAGAGGAAGATCACCGGCGCGTAGCTCAGGTACTTAAGCACTGTGCGCAGTTGCTGTTCGAAGATCTCGCGGTCCGCCGGGGGCTTGCCGTCCGTCCGTCCGGTGGTGATCGCATCCCACTTGTTGACGAGGATGATGACGCTGCGGCCACTCTCGTGGGCGTATCCGCCAATGGTCGCGTCGGCGGCCGTGACGCCATCGGTCGCATCGAGTACCAGGAGCGCGACGTCGGCTGCCTCGAGATGACGGCGGGCCATGACGACGCTCATTTTTTCGGCCATGAGGTGGGTTTTGCCCTTGCGCCGGATGCCGGCCGTATCCACAAAGCGAAACTGGCCGCCCTCGAATTCGACGACTTCATCGACCGCGTCGCGCGTGGTTCCAGCGACTGGGGAAACAATGGCTCGCGAGGTGCCCGTGAGCGCATTGAGCAGCGTGGATTTGCCGACGTTAGGACGGCCGATGATGGCGACAGAGGTCTCATGCTGCTCAAATTCGCCGTGAGTCCGATGGAGCGGACGAAGCTCGTCGCCGTCCAGTTGCTCGGGAACGGGGCCACCTTCAGAGATCTCAGCCTCCTCAGCTTCGGCGTCCTCGGCAGCCTGGGCCGCGGCAACCTCTTCTTCTGTGAGAACTGGCTCCGGCGGCGCGGGAAGGGCCTCGGTAATGGCATCGAGCAGGTCGCCGATGCCCAACCCATGCTCGGAACTGACGGGATACACGTTGCGAAGACCCAGTTGGCGGAAGTTCTCCGCAGCCAGAGTCATGGCCTCGCCCTCGACCTTGTTTACCGCCAGAAACACGGGCTTGCCGCTGCGAATGAGGAGCCTGACCAGATCGTAGTCTGGACTGGCGAGCTCAGTGCGCGCGTCAACGACGAGCACCAGGGCGTCAGCTTCTTCGAGCGCCACCTTGGCCTGGGTGTAGATCTCGGTAGGAATGAGATCGGGATCGTCGGGCACGATGCCGCCTGTATCGACGAGGCGAAACTGCCGTCCGGCCCACTCATACTCGCCATAGATGCGGTCGCGGGTAATGCCGGGCTCGTCGCCGACGATGGAGCGGCGGCTCTTGGTCAGCCGATTGAAAAGCGTGGATTTGCCCACGTTAGGCCGGCCCACAATGGCCACCAGCGGGAGCGCTGCCGCGCCTGGCCTGCTGGGTACTACCGATCTGCGATATGTTGGCAAAACTCTTCTCCAATCACCGTTCGCCCTCAGGCGATACGGCCGTAACTAATCCCAGATCCGCTGCACGCCGTACAAGTCGAAGACCTGGTCGCGGCTTATCAGGGGAATTCTCAACTCGAGCGCCTGGGCAGCCAGCAAGCGGTCAAAGGGGTCGCGGTGGTGAAGGGGCAGCCGGCCACCGCGAGTGACTTGCCGAATCGCGGTTTCCAAAGTGGTGAACCTTCCCCGCCCCAGTACTCCTTCAAAGTCATCCAGAATGTCCGCCGCATCCAGCTTGCCACTGGCAACCTTGATCGCCATCTCCCAAGGAGTTGCAATTGAAACCAGCAGGACCGCTGACCGGTCCATCGCGATCTTCAGAACCTGCGTGGGAAGCGCCTCAGGAGTATTCAGAATCGAGAGGAACGTGTGCGTATCGAGCAGGTAAGTCATTTGTGTGGCGACGGCGCTGGAGGCGGAACCAGCGGCGCATCCAGCATGTACCCCAGGCCGCATTCCACCAATTCCGCGTCTGACATCGGTTCGAATGCATCTTCATCCCAGTGCATCCGCCCCCGGTAGGCGCCGGCCAGCCTGAAATTCGGCTCCTGCTGATTGGCCGGCGCCTCGCTGATCGGCACAATCTTGGCGACCGGCTTCTTCCCGCGCATCACCACGACTTCCTTGCCCGCTTCTGCCTCTTTGAGCAGCCGGGAGAAGTGAGTTTTCGCCTGATGGACGGTATAGGCCATGGACTAAGTATGCTTAGTCCACTCAGCGAAGTCAAACCCGCAAGGGGAGGCCAGTGCGGCGTAACCACGGGCTTTTTCTCCATTCCGTCGAACGCCGAAAGCGCCATGGGAAGATGCCGTTGAGGACCTCCTGTCCCTGGCGGGTTCAAACGGCTGAGCAAATCTCGCACGGCCGCGGTTGATTTTCATCAACCTAGCGCACGGTGAGCGCATTTAGACTTTTGAGATTCGCAGTTAGATGGAGGTCTATTCGTGCCTAAATTCGTAATTGAACGTGAGATTCCGGGAGCCGGCTCGTTGTCTGCTGAGCAGCTTCAGGGCGTGGCGGAGAAGTCCTGTAGCGTGCTGCGCAATCTGGGACCTCAAATTCAGTGGCTGCAGAGCTACGTAACTGAAAACAAGATCTATTGCGTTTATATCGCCCCCAACGAAGAAATGGTTCGCGAACATGCGCAGCAGGGCGGATTTCCGGCCAACAGCGTGGCGAAGGTGATGAGGGTGATCGACCCGACGACGGCTGAGACTGCCTGATTGATCTGGCCCCAATATGGTGTGCAGGCCTCCCACCCATTTCGCGATAAGACCTGCGAAATGGATGGGGCACGGTGCTTGTATTTGAGGGCCGGATCAATAGATCCAGGCTGAGTGGCTGGCAGACTGACCCTATCGAGGCGGCATCACTATGATGAAGGGAGCACTATCCCCGATGCCCTCCGGTTCTCATGTCTTCGAGCGACACTTCAACCCGCGCCCTGCCCACGCTCTTCGAGTTCTTCTCGCCGGGCGGCATTCTAGCGCGCTCGGCGCTGCCCTATGAATATCGCCCCGGGCAGCTTGAGATGGCGAAGGCTGTGGAGCGCGCGCTTGCCGAGCGTCGCCACCTGATTGTGGAAGCGGGGACCGGCACGGGCAAGACGCTGGCCTACCTGCTGCCTGCCCTGCGCACCGGGCAGCGCGTGATTATTTCAACAGGGACGAAGGCGCTGCAGGACCAGCTTTACTTCCGCGACATTCCGTTTCTCGAAACGCTGCTGGGCGAGTTGCGCGTCTGCTACATGAAGGGCCGCGCAAACTATCTTTGCCGGCATAAACTAGTCGCGCTGCAGAGCCAACCGATCTTGTCAGGATTGGAAGAGATCGACCAGTACCGCCAGATTGCCGAATGGGAGCGGACGACGGAGACCGGCGACCGCGCCGAGCTTTCAGGCATGCCTGAATCCAGCGCCCTGTGGCAAAAACTCGATGCGCGGTCCGAAGCTTGCCTGGGGTCTACCTGCCCGGACTATCGGCGCTGCTTTATTACCGAAATGCGGCGCAAGGCTCTGGAATCCGACATCATCATCGTGAATCACCATTTGTTTTTCGCGGACCTGTCAGTGAAGCAGGAAGCCTCGGGCGCGCCCGATGCGGGGATTCTGCCAGAGGCCGCCGCGGTGGTTTTCGACGAGGCGCACGAGCTGGAAGATGTGGCCTCAAGCTATTTTGGGCTTTCGGTAAGCAACATCCGCTTTGAGGAACTGGCGCGGGACACGGACGCCCTGCTGCGCGGCAAAGAGGGCGCCGACAAGCTGCCAGCCGCCACCCAGCAGCTTCGCGACCGCGCGCGGATGTTTTTTGCGGGACTGCCGATGGCGGGCGACGGACGCCAGCCTTTCACGGGCCGCGAGGAGTTCCTGGAAACCTCGGGCGACCTCTACATGGCCGTGCGCACAACGCTGAAGCTGATAGAAGCGGAGATGGATAACCTGACCGGCATTGACGAAGCGCCGGGCCTGAAGAAGCGGGTTGCCCGGCTCCGGAGCGAACTCGAGTTTCTGCTCGAATCCAACTCCAGCAACATGGTGTATTGGATGGAGCGGCGGATTGCGCATGGGGGGAGCTCGGACAAGTCCTCGTCCGGGGGAAGGCCGACCAGTTTTCGCTCGCAAGCAAGACATACATTCCTGCAGGCAACGCCCATTGACGTCTCTGAATTGCTTCGTGAGATGGTCTTCGAGACGATTCCAACCGCGGTGCTGACCTCAGCCACGCTGACAGTTCAGGGGGGCTTTGAGCACATGCGCAAGCGGCTGGGACTGGCCGAAGCGCGGGAGCTGGTGGTGCCTTCGCACTTCAAATATGGCGAGCAGGCGCTGCTTTACCTGCCGCCGCAAATGCCCGACCCGCGCGACCCGGACTTTCCCGAGGCCGCCGCCCGCTGCATCCAGCGGGTGCTGGAAATCACGAAGGGGCGCGCTTTTTGCCTGTTCACGAGTTATGCGCAGATGAGGGTTCTCTACGAGCGCCTGCTGCCGGTGCTCGACTTCCCGATTCTGCTGCACGGGACCGCGCCGCGGAAGGCGCTGCTGGAGGAATTTCGCTCGACGCCGAACGCGGTGCTGTTTGGGACGGCAAGTTTTTGGCAAGGTGTGGACGTGCAGGGCGAGGCGCTGAGTTGCGTTATTATCGACCGGCTGCCGTTTGCAGTTCCCAGCGATCCGGTGGTGCAGGCGCGGATGAAAGCTATCGAAGAAGCCGGGGGCAAGCCCTTCTTCGAGTACCAGGTTCCGGCTGCCGTTCTGACGCTCAAGCAAGGTTTCGGACGGCTGATTCGCTCGCTTGAGGATCGCGGCGTGCTGGTGCTGCTGGACCCGCGAATCACCAGGCAGAGGTATGGGCAGACGTTTCTGGCCAGCCTGCCGCCCTATCGAATGACGGCGACGATTACGGATGTGGAGAAGTTCTTTGAGGCAAAGGCGGGCAAGTAGAACATTTTCTATTTATTGCGGTGGTTGAAAGTTGTGTTTTCCCACCCTTGAATCAAAGAACGATTCAAGGATGGGGCACCCAATTTGGCACTGATACTCGCCTCGAAAATGATCTAAATATAGTCCCGGAACAACTCTGGTGAGGGCGCTGCAATGACGCCGCGGCCCACGAGCATTCCATCGTCTCCGGCTACCTTTGATCCGGCGGCCACGGCTGCCTGGACACTCGCTATATCGCCGGCCATTAGGACGAAGCCCTTGCCGCCGAGCGCCATGGCCAGGTGGACGCGCAGCAGGGTGACGTTGGCGGCTTTTACTGCTGTATCGGCCACTTCGATGATGCTGGCGGCTGAGAATGTCTCGATGACGCCGATGGAACGCAACTGGCTGATGTCGATATCGACGGCGTTGGAGATGGCCGCCAGCACCGAAGGATGCACGCGGGCAATCTGACGCCGCTCGATGAGAGATGCGCCAGCCGCCGAAGCACCAGCCAACAGCGCCGCCTGGACGCTGGTCACGTCGCCCGACACGACAATCAGAAACTTGCCCGAGCAGATGCTGCGAGCCATCAGCAACTTAATATTCCCGGCCTTCAGCATCGTATCTTCGACCCCGAATCCGGTGGCTATGCTGGAAAGCTCGATGAGTCCGATAGAGTTGATTTCAGACACCTGTTTGGCTCCTTCCGCTTTGCTTGCGGGTCTGCGTTCTACGCTTCAATCAAAATCACGTCGCTCTTGACCGTGACCACGCCGTCGATGCTGGCGTGAATGCGCGCGCCTAGTTTGCCCTGATCGGGCACGGCCAGGAGATCGCCTGCGCGCACCCTGCCGCCGCTCTTTACGACTGGAACCGACGGAGCACCCGCATGCTGCTTCAAAAGAATATTTACCTTGCGCGGTGCGAATGCATACTCGGTGAGCGGCCCTGTGTTGTTGAACTCGCCCAAACCCAGACGGGCAATGAGGCGGCGCATCGGTACACGGCGGAACTCCGCCATGGGATGAGGTGTGATCGATTCCGGGGTTCCCTTCCACGTGAGCCCACGCTCGCGCGCCAGAGGCTTGTTTTGCACGCAGACCGCCTTGGGGTCAAGATCTTCAGGGCAGGCGAACATGGTGCACAGGTTGCACTCGCAACAATAGAGCGTGGCGACCATCGCGTCAGCTCCGGTGGCGAAGCCCAGAGACCGCATGGCCGCGTGAGGTTCGATGGGATGCCCGAGCAGAAAGCGCGGGCAAAACTCGGTACAGAACCGGCACTGATCGCAAGCCGAACGGCCAATCCTCTGCACGTGAAGCCAAGGCGCGTTGTGCCGCCTGATGAGGCTGTGCTCGGTGGGCAGGACGACGATGCCGCCCGTGGTTTTGGTTACTGGAATATCCAGGCTGGCTGCGGGCTTGGCCATCATCACGCCGCCCAGCAGCACTCCAAAATCGGAAACCGTCGGGCCACCCGCGGCTTCAATCACTTCTCCGATGGTGATGCCGACTGGAACCCGCAGCGTGACCGGCGTTTCCACGGCTCCAGCTACGGTGAGGTATTTGTGTGTCACGGGCCGGTCGAGGCCAATGTTCATGAGCGTTTCAACGTTGGCGACGGCCGCGTCGACATCCTTTGGCAAGCCACCGGGCGGAATCACGCGCCCTGTAACCATGTGCACCAGGATGAACTCGTCGCCCGCCGGGTAAACGTCGGGCAGAGGCACCACGCGTATTCCAGCAGGCGCCTGGCTCTCGAGCGCGGCGATGATGTCGTGGTATTTCTCCTTGATGCCAACTACGCCCTCGCGTGCGCCGATCAGATCCATGGCTATCTTCATGCCACGGAGAAAGGGCTCGGCGTGGTGGTGGAGCAGTTCCTTGTCCTTGTGGAGCAAGGGTTCGCACTCGGCCGCGTTGGCAATGAGCAACGAAGCCTTGGTGCGGAATTTCACGGCTGTAGGGAAACCGCCGCCCCCCGCGCCCACGATCCCGAGTTCTTCCACGCGATCGAGGGAAGAGGCGTGCGCCCCGCTGCCAGTCGGCTCAAACCGCGAACTGCTCGCTTTTGCCGTCATTTTTGGATTCAACCTCAGAATCTGTCACAAATTGCGATTGACTCTGACCAACACTGTATCGTATCCTTCACTTTCAATCAAGATCAATCAAAATGAAATGCCTAATCCCAAATATCGGTAGCACGTCGTTCAAGTACCGTGTTCTGGATATGCCGAGCGAAACGGTTCTGGCCCAGGGCAGGGTGGAGCGCATCGGACAGCCGGGCGGCGAGTGCGCCGACTACCCGGCGGCGATTCGCAAGTGCCTCGACGAGATTGCAGGCCCTGGCAGAGCCTTGTCGAGCCTGTCCGAGATTGGCGCGGTGGGGTTCAAGGCGGTTCATGCCGGGCCACTGAACGCGCCGCAGATTATCGGGGACGAATTTCTGGCCGCGATGGATGAGATTTGCTTTCTGGCCCCGGCCCACAATCCCCCTTATATTGCTGCTATCAATGCGTTTCGGCAGGAACTTCCGGGAGTTCCGCTGGTTGCCGTGATCGAGACAAGCCCTTACCGGCACATGGATGAAGCGTCGACCACCTACGCCGTTCCTTACGAGTGGCGCAGCGAGTACGGTATGCGGCGCTACGGATTTCACGGGGCCAGCCACCGCTCGGCCAGTGAGCGTACACGGGAACTGCTGGGCCGTAACGATATTCGCCATATCTCCTGCCACCTGGGTGGAAGTTCAAGCGTGGCAGCGTTTAGGAATGGCGTGGCGATCGACACGAGCTTTGGCGCATCGCCGCAGTCAGGTCTGCCCCAGAACAATCGCGTGGGCGACATCGACGTCTTTGCCGTGCTGCACATGATGAAGAAGCTCGGGCTCAACCCGGACCAAATGGCGGACCTGTTGGGCTGCCGTTCCGGGCTGGCGGGAATCAGCGGCAAGAGCGGCGATGTGCGCGACCTGACAGAGGCCGCAGCCAAGGGCGACAGCCGTTCGCAGCTTGCGCTCGATGTTTTTGTGTACGCGATTCGCCATTATGTTGGCGCATTCATGCTTGAACTGGGCGGGATTGACGCGATCACTTTCTCCGGCGGCATCGGCGAAAACAGCGCCGAGATTCGCGCGGCGGTTTTGAGGGATCTGTCGGGCTTCGGCGTTGAAATCGATGCAGACAAGAACGCCACTATCAAGGGCGAGGGCGCGATTTCGACTGATCGCTCCACCGTGAGAGTTCTGGTGGTTCCGGCAAACGAAGAAATTGTCGTTGCGCGCGAGACCGTGGCGGTAGTGGACCGCGCGAACGCAGCAGCACAAACATTGGCAGAGCAAACAAGGTAAGCCAAGTCAGTATAGGAATTCACTATGGCAAGCACCACAATTGCGAATTCGGTTGGCTCCATCAACAGAGCGATGGTGGAAGAAATCGTGCGCCAGGTAGCTCTTGAATACCTGGGAAAAGACAAGGGCGGCAGCGCGCCGGTTCTCACCGTCCAGGCCTCCTCGCGCCATATGCACGTATGCCGCGAAGACATGGATGTTCTTTTCGGACCGGGCACGGAGCTGACTTTCGATCGTCCGCTCTACCAGGAAGGCAACTTTGCGGCCAAGGAAACGGTAACCATTGTGGGGCCGCGCAGCCGTGTAATTTCAAACCTCCGCATTCTTGGCCCGATGCGTAAACAGTCCCAGGTGGAACTGGCATTTACCGACGCCATTATGCTGGGCTTCTCAGACATTCCTGTCCGCCTCTCCGGGGACATCGCGGGCACGCCCGGCGCCATCATCATCGGGCCGAAGGGCGTGGTCGAGTTGAAAGAAGGCTTGATTCGCGCCGCGATCCACGTGCACATGAACCCCGCCGAGGCTGCCCAGTTCGGCGTTGCCAAGGGCGACCGCATGAAGCTCCGCATCGGCGGGAAGGCGGGCCTGACCTTCGACAACGTTCACGTGCGCATCGACCCCACATCACGCCTCAACGTCCACATGGACACCGACGAGGCAAACGCCTGCGGCCTGCACCTGACCAAAGACATTGAACTCTACAAGTAAGCCACTGTTCAAAATAACGAAGCTAGCAAGATCAAGTAACGCCAAGGAAAAGAGAGGAAGCGATGAAACAAGCGCTTGGAATGATTGAGACAAAGGGCCTGGTTGCGCTGTTCGAGGCGACCGACGCCATGCTCAAGTCCGCAAACGTAACCTTCACCGGCTGGCAGTCCGTAGGTTCGGGACTGGTAACCGCCTTCGTTGAAGGGGACGTGGCCGCTGTGAAGGCTGCCACGGACGCCGGCGCGGAAGCGGCGGCCCGGATTGGCGAGGTGGTCAGCGTTCAGGTGATCAGCCGCCCCCACGATGAACTGCCGTCTTTCGTACAACAGAGCAAAGCGCCAGCGAAGAAGAGCTAGGAGCAGGCTGTCGGCTTTTAGCTTTCGGCTATGAGCCTGACAGTAAGTCAACTGGCTTCGCGGAGTGGTTTGAGCGTTCTGCGGATCACAACGCTGGCGGGTGCGGCGCAAACGAGCTGGAAGCAATTCGCTGAAAGCTGCTTTTCGAGGAAATGCAATGAGTCAAGCAATCGGATTGATCGAAACCAGGGGCCTCGTCGGACTCGTCGAGGCATGTGACGCGATGGTGAAGGCCGCCAGCGTAGAGCTAGTAAAAACCGTGCAGATCGGCGGCGGGTTTGTAACCGCAATCGTGCGCGGCGATGTGGGCAGCGTGCGCGCCGCGGTAGACGCGGGCTCGGCCGCAGCCAAGGTCGTGGGCGAGCTGGTGTCGTCGCACGTAATCGCGCGTCCCCACGATGCGCTTGTTGAAAACATGTTGAAGTAATACGGAATCTGGAGAACGCACATGGCGAATGAAGCGATTGGAATGATCGAGACAAAGGGCCTGGTCGCACTTGTCCAGGCTACGGACGCGATGCTGAAGGCAGCCAGCGTGAAATTTGTGGGCTGGAACAAGGTCGGCAGCGGTTTGTGCTCGGTCTTTGTTACCGGCGACGTAGGCTCAGTCCGCGCCGCAGTGGATGCCGGAGCCAGCGCCGCGCGCGCAGCCGGTGAAGTGCAGAGCGTACACGTGATTGCCCGCCCCAGTGACAATATTTCAACCGTATTGCCTAAGTAGCCGCAACCGGCAGAGCTTGCTCTGCCGCGGCACACGAGGTGAGCCGGCATGTTTATAGCGAAAGTCATTGGCAATGTTGTCGCCACGCAGAAGCACGCGAAGTTCCGCGGCATGAAGCTGCTGCTTGTCCAGCCCTATATCAGCAGGGACGGCAAGCTTCAGATTTCGGGCAGTTCCGTGGTGGCGGTCGACAGCGTGGGAGCGGGCGTGGGGGAGTGCGTGCTGTTTACGCAGGGCAGTTCCGCCCGCCTGACGCCTACAACGAAAGATGCGCCGATCGACGCGGTGATTGTCGGCATCGTCGATGCCGTTGAAGTTGAAGGCGCAATTTTGGAGAAGCCGTAATGCAGATTCAGGAACAGGTAATCGCGGAGATTGCAAAAGAGGTTGTAGCGAGGCTTCGCCTTCAGTTGCAGCAGCCCGCCTACGCCGCCCCGGCGAGTTATGCCGCACCTTCGCGCGACGGTGTATTTGCCACCGTGGACGAAGCGGTCGATGCGGCATTCGAGGCGCAGAAGAAGGTCGCGGCCATGAGCTTCGACGATCGCGGCAAGATGATCGACATCATTCGCCGCATCTGCAACGATCGCCGCGAAGAGTTGGGTCGCATGGAGATGGAAGAGACCAAGGTCGGCCGTCTCGATCACAAGATTCTGAAGCTGACGAACATGCGCTTTGTGCTTGGGGTTGAAGCCATGCGCAGCGACGCGAAGAGCGGCAGCACCGGCTTGTGCATCATTGAACGCGCGCCATGGGGCGTTATCGGCATGATGCTGCCCGTGACGCACTCGGTGCCCACGATGGCCTCGAACGCGATCAATATTCTGGCCGCGGGCAACACTGCTGTTTTTGGGCCGCATCCGTCGGGCGCAAACGTGGCGCGGTATGCGCTGCAACTGTGGAACCGCGAGATTGAGCGCGAGCTTGGCATTGCCAATGTGCTGACTACTACCGCCGAGTCGAGCATTGAAGCCGCGGAACAGATTTTCAATCACCCCAAGATCGCTCTGATCTGCGTTACCGGTGGCGCTGCTGTTGCCAAGGCCGCGGCCAAATCGGGCAAGCGCGTGATTGCGGGCGGTCCCGGCAATCCCCCCGTCGTTGTTGACGAGACGGCCGATCTGGATCGCGCCGCGCGGTGCATTATCGACGGCGCCGCCTTCGACAATAATTTGCTTTGCATTGGCGAAAAGGAAGTCTTTGTAGTCGCATCGGTTGCCGATGCGTTTATCGCCGCGATGCGCCGCGCCGGTGCGTACCAGTTGGACCCTTCGGCCATCGAGCGGCTGACCAAGGCCGCGTTCACTTTTGAAGGCGGGGGTGGCGGCTGCGCCCGTGCACACGTAAAGAAAGACCTGGTGGGCAAGGATGTTGCGGTTCTAGCCGCAGCCGCGGGCGTTCACGTGCCGGCTGACACACAGCTTCTGTTTGGCGAGACTGAAGAGAATCACGCATTTGTAGTTGAAGAGCAGATGATGCCTTTCATCCCGGTGGTTCGCGTTCGCGATGCCAATGCAGCGATTGCAGCCTCAGTGAAGGCGGAACACGGGTACCGGCACACGGCCATCATTCACACGCAGAATGTGGAAACCGCAACCCGCATGGCCCGCGCCATGAATACGACACTCTTCATCCATAATGCCGCGTCGCCGGCATCACTCGGCGTTGGCGGTCCGGGATATTTCAGCCACACCATCGCAACCCCAACCGGCGAAGGCATCACCACGCCGCTCACCTTTACGCGCGAGCGGCAGATGGTTGTCGGCGGCGCATTGCGGATTATCTAACCATGTTTCTTGCGCGCATTGAAGGCACGGCAGTTGCGTCAGTCAAACATCCGACACTGGATGGCTGCCGTTTCCTCGTTGCGCAACGGCTTGAAGCCGACGGCAGCGCCGGAGTGGAGCCAATCGTAATTATTGACTGGCTTGGCGCGGCCCGCGGGGCAACGGTGATTGTCTCGACGGACGGAGACATTGCGCGGCTGAAGCTGGGCAATACAACGCCTGCACGCATGGTTGTTGTCGGTATTGTGGATTCGGTGCAGTCGCCGGGATACGCAGGAGGAGGGATCGCATGAGACTCGGAATTGTTCGCGGTCACCTGGTTCTGAATCCAGCCGTAGAGTCGTATCGCGGCAAGACGCTGGTTGTTCTGGAGCCAGTGACGATGGAGAATCTGCGCGCGAAGAATGGATTGGGCGGAGGCAAAGCACTGATCGCCATCGATGCGCTGGGCGCGGCAAAAGGTCAGTTGGTTGCGTTCACGGAAGGCCGTGAAGCCGCCAACCCGTTCTGGCCCGATGCGGTACCGGTAGACGCGTATTGTTCCATGATTGTGGATTCGATCGACGTAGGGCGGTAGACAGTTTTTGAAAACGCAGCAGAAAGTCTTCATAAAAAGGATCTGAGGTGCGGAAGTGAACAACGAAGAGAAGAGCATCGATATTTCCAGCCGCAAGGTTGTTGCGTTGCGCGATGTGCAGGATGCCGTAACCGCGGGCGTAACCAGCCTGCTGATCGCCGAGAACTGCGTTATCACGCCATCGGCACGCGACTTTCTGCAGCAGCGCAATATTTCCACGGTGACGTGCGGCAAGGAAAAGCAAGCGCCCGAGGCCCCCGGAGCTTATGGAAGCGCCGCGCCGGCCGTAAGCGTGCAGGCCGCGGCCTCCGCTGGCCGCCCCGCGCCCAATCCGCGCCTGTTTACCACGCCGGAAGCCGAAGCGGTGAAGAAGGAAATCTGCGCTGTGGGCCGCAAGCTCTGGATGCGCCAGTTTGTCGACGGCAACGGCGGTAATATCTCCTATCGCATTGGCCCCAACGAAGTGATCTGCACGCCGACGCTGGTGAGCAAATTCGATCTGGTGCCGGAAGACCTGAGCATGGTGGACCTGGAAGGCAATCAGATTGCGGGCACCAAGCCACGGACTAGCGAAATCTTCCTGCATCTCGAAATTTACAAGGCGGTGCCGGAGGCAAAGTCGTGCGTGCACTGCCATCCGCCACATGCAACAGCGTACGCGATTACCGGCAAGGTTCCGCCGAACAACATCATCCCTGAGTTCGAAGTCTTTGTCGGCAAGGTTGCGATTTCGCCCTACAAGACGCCGGGCACCGCGGAGTTCGCACAGACGGTTTTACCTTTCGTGAAGAACCACAACACTGTGCTCTTGGCCAATCATGGCATCATCTGCTGGGGCGATACGGTAACCCACGCCGAATGGTACGCCGAAGTGCTTGAGACTTACTGCTGGACGCTGATGCTGGCCTCGCAACTTGGCGTTCCCATCTCCCAGATTTCGCATCAGAACGCCGATGACCTGCTGGCCATCAAGAAGAAGCTTGGCCTGCCGGACAGCCGCTTTGATACATCCCGGATGAAGGAGTGCCAACTGGCCGATCTTGAGGTTCCCAATTCGATTGCGCTTGCTCCGACGCCATGCGACGGCTACACGGGCAAGTCT
>Ga0114951_10001748_pt1 | contig 26051 bp, 16 predicted proteins | sample AM7aDNAmetaG_FD_88677 | JGI IMG/M metagenome (GOLD analysis project Ga0114951, IMG submission 88677) | Freshwater microbial communities from Finland to study Microbial Dark Matter (Phase II) - AM7a DNA metaG | ecosystem: Environmental > Aquatic > Freshwater > Lake | place: Finland: Lake Alinen... | reverse complement strand
CACTCCCGTCGCCCGCCGCTAACCCGACCCACACTTCTCTTTGCAAGTTTCGAAGCTTGCTGTGGCCCGGGAACTTCGCCACGGCGCCGGTCAACAACTCATCGGCCTCCTTATATTTCATGAGATCGCGATAAGCCTCGGCAAGCAACAAATGAGCAGCAGCATTATTTGCCAGAAATGGCCGGGCTGATAAAGAGAGTAGCGCCACGACATCTCCGGGTTTCTTATCGAGAAGCAATGCGTTGGCAAGCGCGATATAGACGGCCGAATTTTGCGGGAATTTATTAACGGCATCGAACCCGGCCCGGAGTGATTCCTCACGCCGTCCGCCCGCACGGTACGATTTAATCAATGTGGTGTAAACCACCGGATCATCCGGGAAATCCTGGATAGCCTCATGGCTTTTTTCAATCGCCCGTTTGAATATCCCATTACGAATAAGGGAAGAAACATAGGTTGTCCTTACCGCTGCGTTTTTCGGATATCGGTTGTTATTTTCTTCACTCAACCTCAGAGCCTCTCTTGCCTGTCCTTGCTGAAACAAGACCTGAACAAGCATGTTGGACGCCCCCGGATCATCGATAAACTTATTTATTGCAGTTTGACACACCTGGGCTGCTTCGTTTAGCTGGCCGGCCTTCAGCAAGGCCTGAGCCAACAAATGATAAAAAACCGGCTCCCCCGAAAATCTCGCTACCGCCTCGCGGCACAGCGCGATCTGCTCCTTATACCGGCCTTGTCTCCCCACAGACATGATAAGCGCGGAAATAGCGTGTGTATTTTCCGGATCCAATTCGGCTGCTTTACGAGCGATCGATTCCCCTTCAGCCGCTCGGTATTCATTTATCAGTTGATGCGCTTTTTTAACCAGCCTCTCCCCGACATTGAAATCATAAAGATCCAGGTTGATCTTGTAAGAAGATATCTTATTTCCCGAATAGCGCCGGATATCAAACACCGCGCGGGACTGATCCCGGACAACGGATTTGGCGAATCCCTGTGCGGAAGGATTTTCATCGACAAGAATCCGTGCGAACTGAAAACCTCTGCCTCTTAAGGCCCGAAATCCTTTGCCGAGTAAAATCCCACCGAAGCCTTGCCCCTGCCGCAACACATCGAGATTCCCAAGGAGTACCGCATTATCCCCGATGAATGACACGTCAAAAGCTCCGACTGCCCGATCCCCTTCAAATATAACAAAATACCGTCCCTGCTCTTCCCGGCTCATGGTCTCTAGATTTGAGACAAATGCCTCATGCAGCTCCTGGGACTCGTCGGGTCTTTTCTCTTCATCAATCTGACGGGCCATTTTGATAACCGATTGACGCATCGCCGCGTTACTCACCTGATCGAAGCTCATGACCTCTATATCTCGCCGAGCCTTAGTCCATGAGGGTTTCGCTAATGGCTGTACCTTGTCCGCCGCGGGCTGCGCGCTTTCTTGTTTGATAACCCTCCGGCGTGCCATGGAGCTGATCATGGCCAAAAGGGCATGAACCGCTGACACACCGGTGCCTCCGGACGGATCCGCCAGCTGGGCCGGAACCATCGCCGCGAACATGATGAGCGACGTAACGGGATACATCCCGAGAAAACTCCGAACAGCTTGAGACTTCAGGTAAGGTTTAGTGAGCGTGTTTTGCTGCTTTTCTCCGATCATGAGGTTGGCCACCATCTGCATGGGACCATGCACCAAAAAGGTCACGAACGTGATGTCAAAGGCGGATTTCATGATCGCTGTGGAGATCGAGGCCTGGAATTTCGCAGGAAGAAGTCCTTGCAGGAACGGGAAATAATCCGCCACGGGAAAGGCCCTGCCAAGGAAGGGGAAAAAGATCACGTAAAAGAAATAACCGAGCACCAGGCCGTCGGTGAGCGCCCACCTGAACGCGGCCGGCCACGGAAGCTCCGCGGCCTTATCCTTGCGCTTGAATAGCAGGCTCTCGATCCCTTTATAGAGCGCGATTCCGGCGAATATTCCACCGGCACGCAATCCCACTTTTACAGCATTAATACCGATATTTCCAAGCGGCATAAGCGCCAGTCCCGAAAACCACATCGGTAGCAGGACATGAAAGATCAACGCCAATCCCATAATACCGGCCGCCACCCCACCTACGGCCTTCCAGGGATTTTCCATATTCCGGACCTTGTAGAGAAGCCCTATGATCAACCAGCCTTCGATCGCGATCGGAAGATACTGCAGGATCACGGCCCCCATGAACGCGGGATGAAACGCAAGAAGAACCGCCATCGCCCCCGCCGCGATCCAACCGGCCCAATTCGCCGCTTTGAAACCGGACTTGATCCCCTTTTCCGCAAGCATTTTCCACTCACGAAATTCTGAACGCCGTAAAATCTGTTCCAAAACGGACTGATCCTTTATCCAACTTCGATCGCCGGATTCTAATTCATCAAAAACATCACGTTTGACAACGGCATCCGGATACCGTTCCATCACTTCAATCCACTTCACAGCTTCCGAGGCCGGATGATGCCGGATGAGTTTCAGCACGATATAGCCAAGAAAAGCTCCCGGATTCATCATTTTTGCTAGAAAGATGCGGGCAGCGCGACGGAGAAGCCGCAGACGCGCAAGGGCTTCCTCAGGGTCCAGTTGGAGCGTGATAAACACGCTGCCGATGGATTCGCCGGCAAAATCGTAAAGATATTTTTCCGGTGTATAGCCCCAGATGTCCCTCTTATTTTGGCGGCTTGCATCTTCAAAATCGGACATCATCGCCTCAAAAAGCGCCACCACCTCACTCTGACGGGCTTTGAGCTCCTCGTTTCTTGCGGCAAAACGCTCGACTGTTTCATGAATCCAGGCCCTCGCCTCGGAGCGGGAGGATGATTCCAGCCATTGAACAAATTTCACATAGTCCAATCCTTCGACGCCGTCCGGCTGGGACGGAAGCTTCAGAGATATCCCTTTCTCTTCAGCAACACTCAAAAGCAAATTGATCACTGGCTTAAAAAAAATGATCGCGGAATTCTTATGATACCGGGCCATCATAAAAGCCTTGGTCTTGAGCTCTCTTTTTTCCGGGTCCGGATCAAAACGCTCCTGATATCCCGCGATCATTGTCGCCATCCCGTTGGATACACCGCTGAGCAATGCCGGATCCTGATCCAATTCCGGCATGGTAAGTTCACGGCCGACAAGGCTTGCAAAATTCAAGCTGCTTCCAGACGGTTCGATGAACTTCCTCAGGAATTGATCTTCCCGGTCAAACGCCTGCCACTCGTCCTCCAGGTAGGCCATAATCCAATCACTCATGACCTTGAAGAACTCGGGATCCCGAAGATGACGGATCGCATCTTTTCTGTCTCGACTTTGAAATTGCACTTTCATTTTATTGCTTGTCTCAGCAATAGTCTGCCGCACGGAAGAATTGAGCGCGTGCGTTCCTTCATGGATCATCAGAGCTTGGACCAGAACTTCTGAATAAAAGAAGGCAAAAGCTCTTGAGACCTGTACTTTTTCATACCCCCCTTGCTCGTCAGGAAGAAGGCTGACCAGGATCGACTCAGTGGGATCCATAAGGATTTCAACAGGTTTTGAAGTAAAAACTTTCATGAATGCGTCAGCGGCCTGGCGATCGGCGGGATCTTTGATCTTTATCCGAATAGTTTCCAGACGCTGAACGATTCGGTCATGAGCCGATACTTCCCTGGCAGGCTGCCCCTGAATACTCGAGCTGTTCTTATTCGTGAATATCCAGAGCCCGCGACCCAGACTGGCGGCAGCCACGATCCCGCCAACGGCGATCAGGAGACGTCGGCCGAACGCGCTACGCGGGATCCCATAATTCCATTGTTCGCCAAGCGTCTGCCACGCCTCGTTTTTAATTCCTGCCACGCTACCTTTAAGAACACTCAGAAAATGTCCGGCGTCCCGGTATCCGTTTTTAGGTCGCCGCCAGGCGATCACGGCAGCAACTTGCGCTTCCTTTCCGCCAAAAGCAGCGAGAGCCGATCGTTTCAGATGTTCTTCAAGGACTGTTTGCGTCGACTGATTTATATCCAACTTATCCGCCCGCGCCTCAGAGCGAGCCGGCTGAAGGAGTTCCGAGACAGAGAAGAAATGCTCGAGATCAGCCGCTTGGGCGGTCTGGACACCGGATAGAGATCCGTCCGCCTGGACTAACTTCACGAAGTGATCTTTTTCATAGCCCAGGCCCACAAGCCGGTGCATACCGGTAATGCTTTGGAGCCGAACAAGGGACTGAGCGAGCGGCAGCTCCTGGGTGGCATCGCGCATTTCCTCATCGATAATATCCCCGGCAGTACGAAGTTCTTTGCCTGGATCCAGCGCGGAAAATAATCTGATCGAAGGAACCCGGATCCTGGTCTTAAAACCCTCCAAAAAACTGCGCTGGGCTTCAAAAAGCGCTTCCGTCGCTGGATTCTTAAGATTCGGGTCATGACTCGCCACGCTCAGAATGGAGCTTTTGAGAGATCCGCCCGCCGCCGTGATCTCCCGGAGTAACCGCTCGTGAGACTTTTCCTCATAAGAAACCGCAAACCGGTCCTTGGAATAACTCACTGCGATCGCCCCCTTAACCGGGCCAAGTATCCGCTCAAGAGCCTCTCTCGGAATTCCCATAACGCTGACGATCTTTCTGGATCCTGAGAGATCCGAGACTGCTTTAATGAATTGAATATTTCGGATGGCAAGTTCCACGGTATCTTCCAGATCGATGGCACCGCTTGCGTAATAAGCGGCATCCGCACCGCGGCTTGCGCCCATGATCGCTGCAGGACTGGCCCCGTGGATGTATCTGTCTTTCAGATATTCCCAAAGAGCAATATGCTGGGTCACAATGGCAAGGTGAATCGCCACCGCATTCTCTCCCAGGAGATAGGCCTGATCGTCTTGTTTAAAAGATACGTCCGTCACATCAAACGAACCATTATTCAAAATCTCCCGGGCCTTGCGATTAACGCGTCCGTATATATCCCGGACCACTGCTGAGGCATCATAAAGTTCGCGTCCTCTTCCACCGGCCTTGTGAAAGCCCGAGGGCGGAAAGAAAACCACGGTTTCTTTCAAAACGTTTCGAAGCTCCGAAACTGTTGGCACAACCGCTCCGGTGCTGCCGGAAGCGTCCACGGATCCAGCCAACGCCTGCTCAATCTTCCCAGGAAGTTCTCGCCTTGCCTGAGATCCGATAACGGCACCCTGGCGGGATTCAGATCGAAGAGGGCCTTCAACTTTCAAATTGCGCTGAGCGGGCAGAGGAATGGTTACCTCTGTGCGGGGAGCAATAAGCTCGGAGCCGGGCGATGTTTTTTTCTCTGAGCTTCTGACTCCAGGCTCCGTACTACGCCATGCTCCGGGAACGCCCCACGTTACGGCATAAGGCGTAACACTTGCCGGCTGTTGGAAAAGCTTCGCAACATTCGCTTCAGTGAGTTGATTTTGTTTGCCGAGGAGCTGAAGCTTGTTGATGAACTCCTCGAGCTTGACCGTCCATTTCTTCTTCACCGCCTGAAATTCTTCGGAATTAAAAGCGAGAGACTGATCAATGTAGCGGGTGTACTTCGAGTGTTCGGCGACATGACCGGCGGCGGCGAGACTCCTTATGATTTCATCCCTCCATTCCTTCAATTCGAGTCCGGATTGCGATGTACCCTGTACGGTGTGCGAAGAAATTGGTACTTGGTACTTGGGACTTGGCGAAGCGAGACGATCAACCGTCGCCCTCGAAAAGGCGTCATACAGATCGATCTTCCCGTTCCTGGGCCTAAAATACTTTCGCCAGGAAACCTTCCCCTGCATCTGATCGAAATAACGGTTGTCTTTGGGAACTTCTTTGATGGCCGGAGAAATAACAGCATAAGGTATCCCCTGCTCTTTCAGTTTTGCCGCGAGACCACTGGTATGAAAACCTCCTGTCACAACGGCAACGGGACTTGAGACAGGAGACCGGAGACCTGCTACATTTTTAAAGAAAACAGCTTCACGTCTCAGCGCAATATTATAAAAATCAGCAAAGCCGTCAAGGTGCTCAAAAAAAGCTGCGAGCAAATTCCGAAATTCGGATATTTTTCCTTTTTCTAAGTCTCCGCCCTCGGGTCTCTGGTCCCTTGTCGCTACTCTCTGTGTTCTGTCCTGGAGCTGCCCCCAATCTTCCCGGCTCAATTCGAATTTGAAGAGTTTCTCGTAAAGCCGGAATTCGCCGTCCAAATTAGAAACAGCCTTGGCTTCGGGCGTCGCGCAGAGTCTTATCCGAACTTCCTCCAGGAAGGCTTCAAGTTCTTTTGCGAAAGCCGGCCCTCGAATATTAGACAGTTTTTCATGATTTGAGATCATTTGCTGAAGCTCCGGGGACACCCTCCCTGCAAAGGATGTCTGTCCCGATACCGGGTGTCGGGCAAGGATCGCCACCTGAAAGGCGTACTCACCGAGGCTGATACTGCCGGTCCGGTAGCGCTGCTCGAGCCCGTTCAGTTTGGGGCTCGTGGCTGCTTCGTGTACAAATTGGGCGAGTTTTTTGACTTCCACTTCAAGCTGAGGATTACGAACATTCTCATGAGCTAATTCCTGGAACAGGGAACCAAGTACTCTGTACTTTGTACCCTGTACGGAGCTGTTAGCCTCAGGAACATGGTACTTAGCCAAAAAAGACAGAAACTCCTGGAACTGAGAGGAATCATTCCGCCATTTCAGCACCCTCGCGTCGAACTCCAACGCCTCCGCGGAATAGTAATTTTCTTTCAGCCTCTGTAACGAGGCACCAAGTGCTAAGAGCTCCGGACTCAGCGAGACCTGCTTCCGTAGACCCCCCAGGAACGCATTCACTCCTTCCTGATACAATTCCCAGGCTTCGATACCCACATAGTCGCCCGAATAAGGCGATAACACGCTCGCGACCGCGGCTCCTGAAAGTTCCCCCGAATTCAGATACTCCCCGAAAACCTTCTTAAGCTTTTCCTTGTCAGGATAATTCCGAAAAAGGCCCGGATCGAGTTTCCCCTCAGCGCCTTCCAGAGCAACGGTCGTGACGCCGTATTTTTGTTGAAGATATTCGATCAACTTTTCAAGTGACCGCTGTGCGTCAGGAACACTATGAGCATCTTGAATTAAAATAACAGTTCGGAGTTTGGGATCCTGAGTGTGGAGCGCTTTTTTTTCTTTCAATGCCAGGCTCTCAACTCTGAACTCTTCAGTTATCGTTCCAATGTCGGGAGGAATTACGAAACCAGCCAGGAGAAATGGGTCACTGATCGCTGGCTGCCGTTCAATATTCTGAACCTCCTGGTTCGCGGAAGCCCTGGATGGAAAAGCGAGAATATCAGTACAGAAAAAAATGAACGCCACGGACAGAGAAATAGCGCGTAAAAAGTTGCCCCTCGTTAGTCCCCGGACTAGGGTCTGTGATCTATGGTCTGAATTCATGTGCCTCGGCCGTAATGATGATTTTCTTTTCACTAATGGTAATTATGACCGCACCAATTTCCACGGGAAACTGACAGGAATTTGGACGGACAACCCCTCACAATAAAAGCATTTTAAAAAAGGTAACATACTATTGGATTTTCACAAGTGTATAGCTCGATTTTTTCCTCCATGGAATATTAAGATTTTTTTTTATTTTATACGAAGAGAACTAAAAGCTTCCGGAAACTGACAATGCTATAGATTGATCAACATGGCGCATGCAATACATAGCAGAAATAACCAAAAAGAGATGCCCGCCAACCGCTACCGCGCGGGAATGTGGGATGAGACCCATTTCACACACCCAGGGTATGAAATGTGAAAAGCGGTAAGGGGAAGTTAATCTCAAACGGGATGAAAAAATGAGAAGATGCGACGGGCAACATCAGGGTCAAGCCCCCGGACAGAGGTTAGAACCTCGACCGAAGCGCTGCGGATCTCATCGACGGAACAAAAATGCCTGAGAAGAATACGCTTACGCTTCTCTCCGATCCCGGGGATATCATCCAGAAGGGAACGCTCCAGCGCCTTTGATCTAAGCTTGCGATGATAGGTAATAGCGAACCGGTGTGCCTCGTCGCGAACCTTCTTCAAAAGATAAAGAGCGGTAGAATCCGAAGGAATGATAAGCGGCACCCGGAACTTTGCCGAATGAATCCACTCGAATTGTTTGGCAATGGAGATCAGATCCATTTGCTCCATACCTTCTCTGGCAAGCACCTTAACCGCTGTATTGAGATGCCCCTTGCCTCCGTCGATCATGATGAGATCCGGAACAAAATCTTCGCGACCTTCTTTGACACCTCGAAGCATGCGGGTCAAAGCTTCGGCGATCATGGCGTAATCGTTGATCCCGGAAACACCTTTGATCTTGTAGCGACGGTACCCGAACTTGTCCGGAAGCTCTCGATAAAAGCTCACTTTTGAGGCAACCGATTGATCCCCCTGAACATTCGAGACATCGAAACAAACAATGCGCTCCGGAATCCGGCTGAGCTTCAACAGCTCTTTTAACTCGAGCGTCGCCGAGAGCGAAATCCCCTGCCCCGGATTCGTGGGCCGGAAACGCTTTTTACGTAACTTTGAAAGCGCGGCGATCTGATCCTTGAAAAACTGAGCGTCTTCAAAGCGCAATTCCCGGCTCGCCCTCTCCATCCGGTCATTCAAATATTGAGCAAAGCTCTTTTTACCGCCTCCGAGGAACCGTCTCACCTCCTCGATCAGCCGGTCATACTCCGGCTTCACTTCCGGCTTGATGCAGGGAGCCATGCATTGGCCGATGTGATAATAAAGACACGCCGTTTTAGGCAGCGTCTGGCACTTCCGGATCGGAAAAAGAGCGTTGATCAGATTGACCGCCTCGCGCAGGAGCTTCGCATCCGTATAAGGTCCGTAATAATCCGCTCTCTGATCCGTTTTTTGATCCGCTTTCTGCCGAACAATTGAAAGACGCGGGAAATTTTCCCGAGTGATCTTAAGAAGCGGAAAGCTCTTATCGTCTTTGAGTTCCTGATTATAACGAGGCTTGTACTTCCGGATCAGATGCGCCTCAAGAAGAAGCGCGTCCACCTCCGTCGGCGTCTCAATATGATCGATCGCCCGGACCTTACTCATCAGGATCGTCACCTTGGGGATCGGCGCAGGAACTCTAAAGTAGGAACGGACCCTCTTTCGAAGAGATTTTGCCTTTCCGATGTAAAGGATCTCACGGCGGGCGTCACGCATGAGATAAATGCCAGGAGTGACGGGGATCCTCTCGACGATCCACCGGAGTTTTGTAAGTGAGTCGCTTCCCGACAAGGATCTCTTGTCCATATCAGTCAGAAACACAAGGCGCAAAGAAAAGAATTGGGACTCTGCTCTTTGCTCTCTTTTTATACATCCGCAAGACCTTGATCTTCGATCGGTACGGGAACCGGTTTCCGTTTTTTACGGAACCAATCCCATGCCTCTCTGGCTTCGGGAACATGACAAACGATGCAGAGGGTAAGATATGAAACCGTCGCGACAATAATACTACCGAACACCTGAATAAGCTGCATCCGGGTGCCCTCTCCGGGAAGCCAGTGACGGAAAGCCATCAGACTGTAATATCCAACGACGCCCATGACAAGCGATGCGATCAAAATACGAAGAAAAGAAAAGCCCACCTCCCGGAGCGGGAATTCGCCGACTTTCCTTGGATAATAATAAATGAGCTGGCCGAACTGAATGATCCCGGAAATGGAGGTCCCTAGGGCGAGCCCTGCCTCCTTGAACGGGACCATGAGTATCAGATTTAGAACGATATTTGAAATAAGCGCCAGAACCGCGGTCCGCATCGGCGTCCGGGAATCCTGGGCCGCGTAATAGCCGCTATTCATGATCTTCTGGCCGGCGAAAGCAAAAAGCCCGATCGTGTAGCCAAGAAGCACGCCCGAACTGCGGGCCGTCGACACCGCATCGAACTGACCGCGTTCAAAGAGCATGCGAATAATCGGTTCACGAAGAACGATCAGCCCCACAGAGGAAGGGATAATGATAAAGAAAATGCTCCGGAGCGCGAACGAAAGCGTCTTGCGCGACGCCTCCTTCTCTCCCCGGGCGATCTGCTGGGCGAGCATCGGAAGAAGCGCCGTCCCCATCGCCAAGGCAAAAATGCCGAGAGGAAATTGCATCAGACGATTGCCATACCAGAGACTTGAATTCGCGCCAGGTCCGATCGCCATACCAAGCGTCATATCCACGGAGATATTGATCTGCACGACGGCAAAGCTCAACACCACCGGCAACAAAAGATGCCCCGTTTTTTTTAAGCCCTCGTACCCGGTATCCCAGATCCAACGGAATTTAAAACCTATCTTCCGCAGCGGCGGCAGTTCGACAGCAACATGAAGCACGCCTCCCAGCAGGATAAAACAGGATAGCCAGCTGATCTTCCCGAAATAGTCATGCGCCATTCCGGAAGGCACCCACAACACTGCAACGATCCACACAAGATCAAGAATAGCGGGCCCCATGGCCGGCGCAAGAAAATGGCGATGACTGTTCAATATTCCCATCCCAAGCGCATAGAAAGAGAGGAACCAGAGATAGGGGAAAAGGATGCGCGAAAGCTCAAGCGTCAGCATCACGGTCGGTGATTGAAATCCGATCCTGATCAGAACGTGAAGGATTCCCTCAACAGCCAGGATAAAAGCGAAAAGAGCGACGCTCAAAAAACTGATCGTGATATTGGCAAAGCGGAAGGCCTCGGCCGGATCTTTTTTTTCGCGGATCTCGTTATACACGGGGATAAAAGCGCTGGTAAGTCCCCCCTCGCCCACGATGCGGCGAAAAAGATTCGGGAGCATAAAGGCGTAAAGGAACGCATCATATTGCCAGTTGGTCCCAAAACTTTTCGCACTCACAATATCGCGGATCAAGCCCAAGATGCGGCCGACAAGCGTCATCCCCGCCACGACTGCCGCAGCTTTCACCAAATGCCTCTTTCCGGACTGATGCGCAGCCGCGTCCATGGGAACCTCGTTGACAACACCAAGGTCGCGTGTTACATTGTCGCCACTTTTTTCACCAAAAGGAGTCATCGAAATGCCCAATATTCGTTCCGCTGCAAAACGTATTCGTAGTGATGCCAAGAAACGCGAGAAGAATCTGGCCGTTCTTTCTGAGTTGAAATCTCTCAGCAAGAAACTGGCTCAGTTGGCTTCCGATCCCGAGAAGGCTAAAGCCGTCGCCACACTGCTGGTTGCTCGCTATGATCGCGCTGCCACCAAAGGCGTCATCCCCCGAGGCCGCGCCGATCGGAGAAAATCCCGCATCGCGCTGTTTCTCGCCAATCTCAAGAAAAAATAACCGGTTTAAAATTTAGGGAACAGGCAATTACTTATCGCCTGTTCCCTTTTTTTTTATGCCGAATACTGCAACAGCCAGGATTCCATACCCGCCACGCCGTCGACTTGTCCTGTCTTGGACTTTTTATCGAACTGATAAAGATCCTCCACCGCGGCTTCCAACCGCTCCAACGGAAAACGCCTAAGCACCGCAATACGGCCGGAAGACATCTTGAGCTTGGAACAGATCTCCCGCTGAGCAACGCCTGACTTTAAAAGCATCGCTGCCTGCCACAGCTGGCGCAGCTGCCAATGTAAGATCCCGACCAAGGAGTAAACATCCGCTTCGTAGATACCGGTAAGTTCGCGAAAAACCTTGAGAGCCCTGCCAGGATCCCGGTCCACGACGGCATTGGTGAGCTTAAAAACATCCATCTCCGCCCAGTTCTCTTCGAAACGGAGAACCATAGATTCATCGATCTCTGTCTGCTCGGCCGCAAACTGCGCGAGCCTCTCGATCATCGTATTCAGGAACATGACCGCGTCCCCGCACATCGCAAGCACCCGGGCTTTGGCTCCGGGAGTCATGGTTTTCTTATATTGGGCGAGCTTTTGCTGAATGAAAGTAACGCCTGCTCCCCGCGCCTCCGCTTTCGCCAAAGCAATGAGTTGCCCCTTCGCCTTGGCAAGTTTCTGGAGCTCTGCGGCGCCCTTAAGATCATCCGATTCCAGGATCAGCAGTGTCTGCGGCAGGGGATTTTCAAGATAAGAAGCTAATACTTCGAGATCCGTTTCCTTCAGGGATTCCGCGTTCTGAACCCGGAAGATCTGACCCAAAGAAAAAAAAGGAAGTGTTCGCGCGGCGACTAAAACCTCTTCGAAGGATCCTTCTTGAAGATCGAAAGTCTGATGGGCAACGGAGCCGCCGGCTTGTTTCTCAAATTCCGCGGAGAGGGTTTTGATCTTTTCAGTTCGAAGAAAAGCATCCCCCGAGAGAAGGAATAGCTTGGTCAGCACAGAAGGGCACAATGGAAGCCGCTACCAGTCTTGGACGACGCGATCCACAACGTTGACTGCAAGCGACTCGACAACATCCTTGGCAGCCTTCTGCTCGGCAAGAGAGGTGACATTACTCACATAATACTCGTTATCACCCGTAAAATTCGGCTCCTCCCAGATCACATCGCCTGTCTTGGCATCCACGAGACGAAGTTTGACTACGATGAACAGGCGATATTCCTTAACCTCTTCCAGTTGATCGTAGCGCAAACCTTCCTGTTCATAGGCAATAAGATCCGTCTTGAGGATCGCGTCCGCGGTATCCTGTTTGGCAACTTTTACCGTCCCGTCTACTTGAAAACGGCGGATGACGGCGTTCGTGATATCCATTTCAAGCCCCTGCTGATACGCGAAAACCCTCTCCATATCCAGCTTATTCTTCACCGTCTCGACATAGATCGTCTTGATGTTGCGCGGAAGCACGGTCTGGCGCGTGTAGCCGCAACCGTTCAGCCAGATCACCGCCATAAAAAAAACTATCGCAAGAAGTCCTTTTTTTTTCATTATGAGTCCCCGTTATCGCTAAGAGCTGAAACGTTCTTTTTCCTTGGTCAGAAAATCATGCCGTGAAACGAGATCCGCAAGACGCTGGCCTATACGAGCCTTTTCGGTTTCGAGATCCTGTTGCATCGCCTTGGAATTCACCGAAGGGAGCAACTTATCGGCCTCTGCGATCCTCTTTTCGAGGATGGCCCTCTCCGACTGTTCGATCACAAGCTCTTCATCCACAACGCCTGAAAGTTCGCCCCGGACTGCCTGGAATTCCTTATACCGCTTGGCACCTTCAGCGTCTTTGGGAGCTTCCGAGAACGCGGATTCACCGAGGACACTCCCCTGTTCCTGGGAATAAACACTGTAAGCGATCTCTAGCTGCTCCTGGAGGCCTAGAATGCCGTCACGTAGTTCCTTCTCGTCGGCGGCTTCTTCGGTTTTCCCCTTGGGCACCGAACCAGCTTCCGCAACCGTAGCAGCGGGCAGTGCCGGTGCAGGGGCGGGAGTCTTTTCTTTGATCACAGTCTCGGTAGCTTCCAGTTTGGCCTTAAACCGGTCCAATTCCTGGGTCTGATTATCAAGACGGTTCAAAAGCACGGACTTCCGGTCCTTACGGGGAACCACGCGCCGGGCACTTTGAACAGCCTCTTCAATGAATGCGTAGGGCACTTTGACGAAGGAGCTCCGGAACTTCATACCTCCTCCAAGGGAAGCCTTTGCGTTCAGCATTTCCAGCTTTTTCTCGAGATTATTGATCTCAAGATCCTGCGCCTCGATCATAAGACTTTCAAGTTCGATCTCCTGTTGAAGTTTTTTCGCTTTCTCAACCGAGGCGGGTTTTGACGCCTCTCGGGTCAGTGTCTCATCATCATTCGAAAGTCCGAAGATGAAGGCCTTGGCCAATGCAATAGTGCCCGTCACGGGCTTAGCAACGGCGCGAAGAACCTTTCCTTTTTCCACATCGGGATGGAGGGTTCGGTCCAATTCAGCCAAGAGCTCCAATTTCCGTTTGTGACGGTCCTGGATATCCTGATAACGCCGGCGCAGATCTTTTTCCACCGACTTCGTCTCTTTGCGAAGCTGGCGTATATCGGTCTCTTTTTCCGATTCAAGCGATTTCATGAGATCGCGCTGCTCTTTCATAGCCAGTTCCCTGTCAAAAGCCGTTGAAAGCGTATCCACGATGTCCTGCTGCGCCTTGACCTGTTCGACGAGATGCATTTTCAACTCAAGAAGCTCCTGTATGTCTTTGGCCTTCAGATCACCGGTCTCGGCGCTCAGCGGGTTAAAAGCTTGCTTGGGCGCTTCCCGGTTCTCGATGATCGCTTCAAGCTCTTGCTCGGCAAGCTTGCCAAATTGTTTTTCATAAAGCCCCATTTTTTCATCCAGCTTCGCCTCAAGAGACGCGATCTCTTTTTCGCGGGCCAAGAGCTTCGGGTCCGTGGTCTTGGAAGGGACCCTGACAGTATGGCCGCGCAAACGCTTCCTCGGCAGTCCGCTTTCCGCGCGTTCGGGAGTCATGACCTTCTGCAATTCACTGTAATGCTTATAAAGTTTTTCCTTTTTTGTAAGCAATGCCTTTTTCTGCTTGGAAAGCTTGTAAAGGGGCTTCTCATCCAGGCACTGGACTTTTTCAAGAGGCGTTTCGCTCTGGAACAGGAATGAAGGGATCAGATTTTCATAGAACTTATCATCAGAAACTCCAAGCTCCGATCTCCATGTGGCGATACGGTCTTTTTCTTCGGCCAGGGCATCGCGTTCGGCTTCAAGAGAAGACTGCCAACGGTCGATGGCTTTCTGGAAATCAGGTGAAGTGTTTTTCTTGAAACGTTTCTTTTTACGTTCGAGCTCCTTGAACTTCTCCTTCAGTTCCCTCTCACGGCGTTTGAGGTCCTGCTTGCGCCGCTCCAAACTTTCGGCCTTATTCTTGTCAAGCGCCTTGATCGCCTTCTTCATCGCATCAATATCTTTTTTAAGCTGGGCGCGCTCCGCCTTCTGCCCTGCTCCAAGCGACTGATATTTTGTATCGAGGGCTCCGAGTTCCTTCCGGAGTTCCTCTTCCTTGGCATTAAGATACTTGACGGGTTCCTGAAGCGAATTCAGTTTGTCGGCCGCTTTTCTGCCCCAGGCTGTATTGCCATAACGTTTCGCGGTATCACGGTAATAGATCAACGCGCTTTCAAGATAGTTATCCTTCTCGTAATAAATCCCGATCCGGTAGTTTTTTTCCGCGTTCAACTCATCCACTTCCTGGTTGATCTGGGCGGCTTTTGCGGCTTCCTCAGTTCCCGGATACCGTTTGAGATAGCCCTGGGCCTGACGCGCGGCTTCGTCGAGCGCGCTCTGATCGCGCGTCTGGCTTGAAGATTTCGCGTAAGAAACCTCGGCCATCTGCAAACGAGCGTCCTTGAGAAGCGGGCTCTGCGGGTATTGATCGATCAAAGTCTGAAAGGCTTCGAGAGCTTCATCGTAGCGTCCCGATTTCTGATAGGCAACACCGAGACTGAACTGGGATTTGTCCCCGAACGCCCCGTAGGGTGCCGCCTCAACGGTCTTTTGAAACACTTCGATCGCCAAAGGCAATGAAGGCCGGATCTCAAGCCCGAGGATCTTCCCTTTTTTTCCTGAGAGGAACATGCTTCCGATCTGATACTCCCGCTCGATAACCTCTTCAAAGCGCTGGCTCTGAGGATAGGATTTGATCAGGGCCTGATAAGCCTTGTGGGCCTCGACATATTCGCTTTTTTCTTCATAGATTGTCCCGAGGCGGTATTGAGCCTCGGGAGCCACACGGGATTTCGGATATTTCTTCAGAATGATCTTGAATTGCTCGGTAGCCTTATCGAGCTTCTTGTCTTTGTAGAGATCAAGGGCATTATCAAAAATATCATCCGCATCGCTCTGGGTGTCGGATGCGCTATTGATGAATTTCCCCTGTTCGGGAGACCAGACCCAATCTGCGGAGGCGATCGAATATGGAAGGAGCAATACGAAAATGAAGGCAAAAACCTTTTGGGTTTTCATAAGTCGTTTACAATCTTCGGGTTAGAGAAATTTATGAGCGCGTACTATATCACGAGGCAAGAAAAATTGTCAATAAAATACCCGACAAAAAGACACAGATAACGCCTCAATACAAAACGCACCTGTGTAAGCGGCATAATCCCTACCCGCAGGAATAAATATCCCAACGGTCCCCTGACAAAAGACGAAATATCGAGTCGCGTACCCATTCGTGAAAACTGAATGGCGCCGGTGCTTTTCAGATCAAGACAAGGAATGGCGCGGGAAGCTGGCCTTGACGCAATATCCGGCTTTGATTCCGGCATCACCACAAGCAGTGGACTGGCCAAATCTATCAACTCATAGAAAAGATCGGGGATCAAATGTCCCGGCCATCATCGTAATGTTCATCCCGCTGATCGCGAATAACTGAATGGTTCCCGAGAGAAAGAAGGCATTCCGGACCTCCGGAGCCACATCGCTGCGGAGGCCGATCACGAGGGCCTTCAAAATCGCGGCCTCGCCGGACCCGTAAGACCGGTCGATCAGCGCGCCGATACTCCTCCGCAAATCGGCTATCCGCCGCGGCAGGGAGAAACCGCTCCCCTGCTTCGTCAAACGGATACTTTTCTTTCCGATCACCTGAAAAACCGCGTGGATCTTCTGCAGAGCCAGGAACTTTCCATAATCGAATTCCCCGAGATTCAGCACCTGCTGCGGAAGACTGAGAGTCCCATACAGCCGCAGTTCATCGCCCACCTGAGGCAAGAAAGGCGCCTGCAGCAGAAAAACCTGGACGTTCCCGCTGACCTTATAAAACTTCCTGCGCCCGCCCTCTTACTTTGTGATCGAACGCGCTTTCAGGACGAGCGAGACCGTCACTTTCTTTCCGCGCGCCTTCGCTTCGGGAAGAGAATCCACCACCCCGCGCAGGGTCAAACCTCGCATCCCCTGCAAAGTTCTGGACCGCATTCGAAGGAATGTAAGCGTCAAGTCGCGCCCAAAGTATCCCCGTGCAAACCATGAGCAAGATAAAGCCTGGGAGAAAGAACCTTCGACCGCGCAGGAACCAAAGAACCGGCAAGCCCGCACCCAACACCCAACCGGCCCACGCCGCCGGAACCGAAGTGAATTTTTCCACAACGATCCCCAGTGCGAATCCGAGTGAGATCCAGAGGAATGGCAGCTTGATTTATGACTATAAAACAATATTATATTGATTTGTAGCAACCGCAATTCTGATATGCGCCAGCAAAAAGCGAACAGGGAGCACCCGGGAACAGTTTTGAGGATAGTTCCGGCAGAGATAGATCAGCTTGAAGCGTTACAGATCCGCGGCTCCACGGACCAATCGGTTCATCTGCTCCGCCATATAAAGCGGGAGCGTTAACACCTTGTCATGCAGAGACAGTTTCTCCTGAGAGAAGCGTACGCCAAAGAGCGATCTTTTCTCTTCAATGAACAGCTTCAGGGATTTCAGAGTGCCGGTTTTTCCCGCTTTGACCTCCACCGGCAAAACAAGGGAATCGACCGCGACAACATAATCAACTTCGGCGGAGCTGTTTTTTTTATCACGGGCCCAGAAAAAGAGGTCCCGCTTCAGGTAACTATCAAAACAAGCTCTCAGTTCCTGGCCAATGAGCTGCTCGGTGACGGCGCCGGCGTTGATCTGAAAGAAATTATTCGTCAGTGAAAGTTCGGTCTGCAGACCGCAAGCGTTCTGCATGAGACCCACGTCCAGAAAGTTCAATTTGAATTTCATTTCGTCAGCCTGCGCCCCCAGAGGAAGTCCCGAAGCCGCGGTCGCATACACCGGGCAGAGAATACCGGCTAATTTCAAAAGGTTCAGGGCCTGCTTGATGTCCCTCGATTTGCTGCGGGGATCGATATTGGAATACTTGATGCGATTCCCCACAAGGCGCGGAGCTTCGTCAAATACCTTTTGCAGGTACTTGAGTTCTGAAGACTTCGCGTATTTCCCGAAGTCACTCCGATAGGCTTGCAGCAGGGAATTTTGGACTCGCTGGCAATTTAAAAAGTTCTTGCTCTCGAGATACGCTTTTACCGCCGCCGGCATCCCCCCCACAATGAGATAGAGGCGCAACAGTTCCATCAGCTTCTGATGGATCGCGTCATCCCAGACGCTGGTCAACCGTATCTCCTGCAGATGACGGCGCAGCAGCTCATTCCCGGATGCCGTTAAAAATTCGCCGAAGGACAGCGGCTCGAGATAGATGAACTGGACCCTCCCCACGGGCATTTTAAAGTCGGCACTATTCAGAGCGAATTCCATCAGAGAACCCGCGCCGATCACGGCCAACCGGTCATACTTCTCTTTGAAATACCGTAACGACATGATCGCGTTCGGGCATTCCTGGATCTCATCGAGAAAAAGCAACGTCTGCTCCGCTTCTATGGCTTCACCTGTCAGAAGCCGCAGCTTGTTAAGGATCTCCACCGGATCAAACGTCGAAAAACATTGCTTGAGTTCAGGCCTGTATTCAAAATTGACGGTCACGATGTTCTTGAATGCCTTTTTCCCAAACGCTTCGACGATGTAACTTTTACCGACCTGGCGCGCCCCTCGCAGAAGCAAGGGCATCCTGTCTTTGCGGTCTTTCCAGTTAAATAAATCTCTTTCCAGATCTCTCTGCATAAACACCTCAATTTAATGGCTACTATCCAAGGCTATAATACCCAACATTTGGCTATAACACAAGGCTAATAATTATTATTTAATTATGATTTTGAGGTTCCGTCCACATTCGGCGAAGCGCCAAAACAAAGCGGACGCTACTTCTGAACTCTTTCCGTCAAATAAAACTCCAACGCATTTCTTCCGAGTTCGCTGATCGTCTTCCCGGTTAGCTCAGACAGGGATCTCAGCCAATCGATCTGATCCTTTCGAAGAGTTGCCGACACGGTCTTCAGCCCCAAGATCGACTGCTTTTGGTATGACGGGAGCGGTGGCGGAATGATTTTCTGTTAATTTTGATGTAATCAGTAGGTATCAATGGCTTTTCGAGATATGTTCGCTCGATCGGAATGGGTCTTTTTGACCTCTTTTTCGAGCTTTTCCAGCTGTTCCTGGGTCAATCGAAACGGCACCGGAAGCAGCTTTCCAGCATCCCCATAATACTTCTTAACTACTTTGCCACCATGGAGGTTACGACGAATTCGCGGAGGCAATTTCGTTTCAAAATAAAGTGTAATTCCATATCCCATCCGCCGTGGGTAAGAGGTGGATCGCGCTGGATTTAAAAAAGTCATCGCGAACCTCGGCCGGAACGTCACTCCTGAGGCCGATCACCAAAGCTTTCAAGACCGATGCTTCGCGAAGGCCTTAAAGCCAGTCTCTGAGCAGTCCGACACTTCTCCGGATATTCGCGATCCACCGCGATGGAGCAGCGCCGGCTCCCCGGCCTGATCACACGGACGATTTTCTTTCCGCTCGCCTGAAAAACAGCGCATATCTTCTTCTGCGCCAGAAAACTCCCGCAATCGAATTCCCCGGGGTTCAACACCTATCTTGGAATATCGAGGATCCCATAAAACCGCAATTCATCTCCCAACTTTTGAAAAACCTGCGCCTGAAGCAGACGGACCTGAGCATCCCCTGCGACATTGATTCGCTTCCAGCGCCCTCTCTCCTGACGCGTAACAAAGGTGGCGCGAAGCACCAGGGAAAACGTCGTTTTCTTGCTGCGCGTCTTAACCTCGGGCAGAGTATCCGCAATTCCGCGCAACACGACCCGCTCAGGTCCAGCAAAGTTCTCCACGGAATTCACCGGCACGCACGCATCGAGCCTCGTCCAAAGGATTCTCGCAAAAGCCATGACCAGCACAAAAAAAGTTAAAAAGATTTTCGCCCCGCGCAATAACCAAACCGCGGCCAACCCACCCCGTCACCATAGCGCCGGAATAGAAGTGTATTTGCCCACAATGATCCCGATTGAACATCCAATCGCGACCCAGAGAAATGGCACCCTCATAATCATACTATCCTGCGATAATAATATGATTTATTGGAATAGATATTTTAACTGCGGTCTGACAATGAAAAGGGAGGTGAGAGCGCGTGGACATCCGGACTCAGAAACACCCCGGGTTTTATCTTAGGAAGGGATCCACTACCGTACAGCAATGATAAGGGCGAGAACTATAAGAAACAGGATGAAAAGAACGCATGGGTGAAGCTTCGCTCAAGGCATAAAAGCAATTATCGTCAAAGGGTCAGTTTCATTTTCCGGCCGCGCACATCTAGAATGACTTCCCCATCCTCTATTTTTGCAAGGGTCGCCTGAGCATCCAGAGCATCGCCTTCACTCAGGAGCTTTCCATTTATGATCGCGATGGCATCTCCTCCGACATCCGTGATCCCGGTGAGCCTGTAGATATTACCGCCATAGATCTTGACCGGAGCTTGAGGGACAGCAACGGCAACTGGAACGGCGGCAGGAGCAGAAACATTCGAGACCTTAGGCTGTATCGCATGCGGCGCCGGCTGCGTTTTCAAATAAAAAAAACTACCCGCAGAAAAAAGGATCAATAATGCCACCGTGATTTTCCAATAAAGCTTCTGCCTCGCGGCATGGGATTCCTGAACGCGGACAAGCTCCTGCTCAAGAGCCGCCCCCATCGGGTCCCGCTCCCAAAGCTTCTGGACCGGCGCCGGGGTGGTGGTCCGGGTTTCCTGAGCCCGGCTTGTCTTTTCAAGTGCCTGCTGGATCAAACTCATACGCTCACCCCCTGAAGATCGGCTTCCGCACACTCGACCAGCACCGGATCGACCTTGAAAATATTTTTGGCATAAGCGGCAAGCAAAGCCCGGTCCGCCAGAACGTTAATGACTCGCGGGATCCCTTGGGAGATCTCATAAATACGACGCATTGCCTCCGGACTAAAAAAATTCTCGTGCGCGCCCGCGACATTCAACCGGTGAGCGATGTACTGCCCTACCTCCTCAAGACTCAACTCCGGCAAATGACAGCGAACCGTGATCCGTTGGCGAAGTTGTTTAAGATCCGGCCGTTTCAGCAGATCCTTAAGCTCAGGCTGCCCCATCAGAATGATCTGAAGAAGCTTCTGTGTGGTCGTCTCGAGATTTGAAAGAAGGCGGATCTGTTCCAGCGCGCGAGGGGGCAAAAGTTGCGCCTCATCGATGATCAAAACGGAATTAAAACCCTTGGCGCTTTCCTCGAGCAAAAAATGGTTCAGGCAGTCGAAGCAATCTTTGCGACGCTTTGCTTTGGGCTTCAAACCGAAATCCTCAACGATTTCCTGCAAAAGCTCCAACTCTGAAAGCTTCGGATTGAAAACCAGGGAACTGTGGACGTTCTCGCCAAGCTGCTGGAGGAACATTCGCGAAAGAGTGGTTTTTCCCGCCCCGATCTCGCCCGTGATCTGGATGAATCCCGAACGGCGCTCGACGCCGTAGCGCATTGCGGAAAGCGCCGCCTGGTGATGCTTGCTCAGATAAACAAACCGAGGATCCGGCGTAACGTTGAAGGGTGATTCAGTCAATCCAAAGAAAGTTTCATACATGCTTCAGATCCTCCTTACAGCCACCGGACTTATCACCGGAAGAAAAACCCCAGGAAAAAACCGGCCCTAGTTCTTGGGAAATGAAAGCTCCAGAACGCGGCCATCCTTGCGGGCAATATGGATATTAAGCGGATGCCGTCCGTCTCTTGAGTATAATTTCTTTTCTCCGCTTATAAGATCCCTGGCGACCATTTTCCCTTTGATCTTCGCAAGAGCCGGCAAATAGATCGCGGCACTTTTATCCTCATTGCCATTATTGACCGCCACCAGGAAGTAACGATCCCCCCTGCTGAAAAGGGCGGTCTTCACATCTCGCGTTAGCGAAGAACTCACAAGCGGGGTTTTCAAATGATTTAGAACACCAAGCACCAACTCCGGCACCGGCTCCATGCCAAGATGGATGATCTTTCCCTTGCCCACCTTTTTAATGTAACCCACCGTCTGTTTACCGTATCCCCCGAGATCCGCCTGGATCTTTTCACAGCCTTCCGCCTTGAAGATATAGACCGAACTGCTGATCGGGATCGGAATTTCTCCGTAACCGAGAGTCAGTTTGAACTGACGCTTGAACTCAAACAAGGTCCTTTCGGGTTCTTCGAATCCCACGATCTGATAAGGCAGGAAATCATCGTCCTTGCGCGGAAAAGAACGGAATGCCACGAGCGTTCCGCCATTTTCCACATAATTCCGGAGATTCTGATGCCCTTCTTTCTCGAGCCATTGATTCCCGGAATAAAAGAGCACCTGCTTCTGCGGGATCTCCCGGCGGGGATCGGTCATATCATAATCCACATCCCCGTGGTAAAGCGCCATGAGGATGGGGCTATTGTGCGTGAGCGTCCGGGCCGCGTACTGGAGCGGATTAAAAGTCACGCCGATCTCCGTGAGCTTCTTAAGCGAAGTGGGTTTCAATTGTTTGAACGCTGAGACGATCTGCTTAAAAACGTCATAAAGTTCCCCGCGCACCCGGCCCCATTCGTTGATCGGCGACATATACCAATTGTCGCGATTCACCAGCATATACCAGTTCCATCCCTTCACACCGGCAAGGAATGCGGAAAGGCATATCATCCGGTAATGGTTCGGGGTCAAAACACTTGTCTCATAGTGCCGGCCGTGCCAAATACCCGACTGGAACTCGGCGATGAACGGAAGCTTCGAGACACTCGAAAGATAGCGGATCTTGTCGCAGAACTTGCGATGCTCGAACTCGTCTTCCTTCAGCTCGTTGGAAGGATAAAGATCAACACCGATCGCGTCCGAAACATCCTGAAAAGCAGCCCAATCATGCGCATAAAAAAACGGATAGGTATTCAAGTAGATGGGAATATCCACGCCCAAGTCGCGATACATGGAAATACTCCCCTGCGCGACTTTCTGTGCATACCAGTATTTGAACTTAAAATAGTCAAGATGCCGTTTCAGTTCCTTATCCCCCTTGAGCGGAAGACCCTGTTCTCCCGGAAGCATGGTCGCAATAAAGGGAGAGGCTTCCTGAAAAGAAGTGTAGTGGGTTCCCCAGCGATCATTCATCGCCGCAAGATCCCCCTTATAAAAATCACGCATGAAATCCTGAAAAAGTCCGGGCTTTTTGGAAAGTCCATACTGGTGACCGAATACGTCCGGCCATGGATCGATCTCGTTATCCGCCTGCAGCATCAGGATATGCCCGTTCTTCCGGGATGCGAGATAAGGCATAAAAATTTTGCTCACCTGCTTCAGATATTCTTTGGCGTAGGAAAGGAACCGGGGATGAAGGCGGTGGTACTTGTAGGCGTAATCAGGAACACCATCGCGGGGCCATTCGCTATAGATGTAGGGCCCGGGCCGGAGGATCACCCAGAAACCTTCTTTGCGGGTCAGGTCGAGAAAAGCCTTGAGATTGCGCGCCTGATCGGTTTTTCCGGTAAAATCAAAATGACCGCGTTTGTATTCATGAAAATCCCAGGGAACATAGGTCGAGATGATGTCGAGACCCATTTCCCTAACACGTTTGAGGGAATCGCGCCAATAATTGGCATTAAGGCGCCAATAGTGTACTTCGCCGGAGATCAAAGGAACTTCTTTATCACCGACAAGTATCTTCTGGTTCTTGATCTGAACTTTAGGCATCCACCACCACAAGGTTAATCGTACGGCCCGGAACGATGATGACCTTCTTCAGGACTTTCCCCACAAGCAATTCCTTGATCCGCGGCTGCTCGAGGGCCATTTGTTTGACGGCATCATCCGCTTCCTTGAGAGAAACGACCATTTTCGCCCGCACTTTACCGCCAACCAGAATGGCCATCTCCGCCTGATCTTCGATCAGGTGACGGTCGTCATAGTCCGGCCACTTTTCATAGGCAAGCGTCTTCGTGTGACCGAGGCGCTGCCACAATTCCTCCGCGATATGCGGCGCAAGAGGCGCCAGCAGCAGCAAGAACTTCTCGAGCACTTCACGCGAGTGATCCGCGTCCGCGGCAACTTCGTTCACAAAGATCATCAAGGCCGAGATCGCCGTGTTAAATCTTAAGCCCTCCAGATCTTCCGTCACTTTCTTGACAGTCTTATGCAGGACCTTCAGCTCGGTCGGACTGGCCGGCCGCTCCACAATATTCGCATGGAGCTTATCGTCTTTATCGATAAAGAGGCGCCACGCTTTCCCGAGAAAACGGTAAACGCCCTCCACGCCCGAGCTCGACCAAGGCTTTGTCATCTCAAGCGGACCCAGGAACATTTCGTAGAGGCGCAGACTGTCCGCGCCGTATTGGGAGATCATTTCGTCGGGATTCACCACATTGCCCCGGGACTTGGACATTTTCTGGCTGTCCTCTCCGAGTATCATCCCCTGATTGATCAAGCGTTGAAAAGGCTCAAGCGTGGAAACAACCCCGATATCGCGAAGCACCTTATGCCAGAACCTTGAGTAAAGAAGATGAAGTACCGCGTGTTCCGCCCCGCCGACATAGAGGTCCACGTTCATCCAATACTTTTCCTTTTGAAGATCAACTGGGGCCAACGCATTCTTCGGATCAAGATAACGGAGATAGTACCAGCAGGAACCCGCCCACTGCGGCATGGTATTCGTTTCGCGCGTGGACGGCCCGCCGCACTTCGCGCACTGACATTTGAGCCATTCGGTCGCCTTGGCAAGCGGCGGCTCCGCGCTCCCCGTCGGCGTATAATCTTTCAATTCGGGAAGCCTGAGCGGTAATTCACTTTCAGGAATAAGAACAGGACCGCATTTCGGGCAATGAACAACAGGGATCGGTTCTCCCCAATATCTCTGGCGGCTGAAGAGCCAGTCCCGGAGCTTGTACTGGACCGCTTCTTTTCCAAGACCTTTTTCCTCAAGCCACCTGAGGATTTTCTGTTTGGCTTCGGGCGTCGGCAATCCGGTGATAAGGCCGGAATTCACACTCGTACCATTCCCCGTAAAACCGATCGATTCCTTTCCTTCTGGAGCCTGAACGACCACTTCCACCGGCAGGTCATAAGCCTTCGCGAATTCGAGATCGCGGGAATCATGCGCAGGAACCGCCATGATCGCTCCGGTTCCGTAGCCCATGAGCACGTAATCCGCGATCCAGACCGGGATCTTTTTCTGATTCACGGGATTGATCGCGTAAGCGCCGGTAAAGACGCCGGTCTTTTCCTTGGCGAGATCCGTGCGGTCCATGTCGGACTTCCGGGTCGCCGTGACCACATAATCCTCCACAGCCTTTTTCTGCTCAGGCGTGGTGATTTTCGCTACCATCGCGTGTTCAGGGGCAAGCACCATGTATGTCGCGCCAAAAAGCGTATCCGGACGCGTGGTAAAAACAGTGATTTTGAATTTCAAATCTGAAATTTCAAACTTCACTTCCGCTCCGTAGGACTTACCGATCCAGTTACGCTGCATTTCCTTAATCGATTCAGACCAATCCAGAAGATCCAGATCCTTCAAGAGACGCTCCGCGTAAGCCGTGATCCTGAGGATCCACTGGCGAAGCGGACGGCGATAAACCCCCTTATGTCCTTTGCGTTCACAGGTCCCGTCAGCATCCACTTCCTCGTTCGCGAGCACGGCCTTGCAGCCGTCGCACCACCACACCGGGATCTCGGACTCATAGGCCAGACCTTTTTCAAAAAGTTTCATGAAGATCCACTGGGTCCAACGATAGTAATCCGGATCCGTGGTATCGACCTCGCGGTCCCAGTCGTAACTGAAGCCGACCTGGCGGATCTGACGCTTGAAGGTTTGAATATTCTTTTGCGTGGTCTCGCGTGGATGGGTTCCGGTTTCTATCGCGTATTGCTCGGCCGGAAGACCGAATGCATCCCAGCCGATCGGGTGCATGACGTTAAAGCCGCGCATTCTTTTATAGCGGCTTACGATGTCGGTCGCTGTATAGCCTTCCAGATGTCCCACATGAAGGCCAGAACCGGAAGGATACGGGAACATATCGAGAATGTAGTATTTGGGTTTATTTTCTGACAACTCCCCGGGGTCCGGAGAGCGGAAGGTGTTGTGGTCAGCCCAGTAGGTCTGCCATTTTTTTTCGATCTCGTCAAAAGGATATGCTTTAAAACCGCTGGCCATAAGTGGCTATCCCAGGAGGTGAAATACTGCGGAGAGAGAGAGTCGAACTCTCATGGTATTGCTACCGCTGGATTTTGAGTCCAGTGCGTCTGCCAGTTCCGCCATCCCCGCACGGCACAGAACAAAAAAT
>Ga0114951_10001746_pt1 | contig 26062 bp, 17 predicted proteins | sample AM7aDNAmetaG_FD_88677 | JGI IMG/M metagenome (GOLD analysis project Ga0114951, IMG submission 88677) | Freshwater microbial communities from Finland to study Microbial Dark Matter (Phase II) - AM7a DNA metaG | ecosystem: Environmental > Aquatic > Freshwater > Lake | place: Finland: Lake Alinen... | reverse complement strand
GGGGGCGGGGGGCGGGGGGGGGGGGGGTGAGGGGGGAGGTTGGACGGTGGACGGGGGGGACGAATTCGAAATTCTGAATGCTGAGTTCGGAAACCCGGGGTGAGCGCGTCTGGGGGGGGGGGGGTGAGTTAAGGATGCAGAGTTCAGAATGATGGGGTGAACTTCTGACCGCTGGTTCGACCGGGTGACGAGGCGGAGGGGGTGACAAGGTGATGGCGTCTCTGCTGACTACTTACCAAGGCTCAAGTTTGATGGCTCAAGACTCAAGACTCAAGACTCAAGGCGTGATTTGGTCCACCTATTTATTGCCAATCATGTCGGGTCATTACGGTAAGCAGCACAAGGTACAAGGAAGGTTCAGTTCTCGACGGAGATACCCAGGCGCACCAACTTCCTTTGCATTTTGCCTTCCTAAAGAACGAACGGCTGCACATCTTCATGGACTGCTTCGCAATCGCCTTTCCCAAATCTGGAGGTACTCGTTGCACGAGCCAGGACGCAGTCCACATCACAGAGAAAAAATAACCGCAATAGCTACATATTGCCGTTAAGGCGCCCACAAGGAAGCCTCCTATCAACTCACCTTCGGCGCCGCTGCGCGAACCATGCATGACCATCGTAAACGCGATGGCGCCGCCAACGCATGCGATGGCAAGCATCACCACCGAGCTCACGACAATTGGCATCTTGACATGCTTCTGCATAATCTTCTCGCATCTGTGCCTTCATCTGCCCATTCATCTGAACACTCGTGCTCCCTTGCTAATTTTCCGACAAGCTGGCGATATCGTAAAGCATACCCTTTTCATCGCGGAAGATGCCGCCCAGGTACGGATGCAACCGCGCGGCAATCTCGAGTGTGATTCAGGGCGTGCGCTGCTTGGTGCTGAAGGCAATGTGCAGGCGAATCTGGGGGTAGGTGCCGGGCATGAGGGGCCTTTCGGCGGTGGGGAGCATTCCTTCGCCCCTGCCGGGGCGAGCAAAATTTATGAGACATTTTCCACGGGTTCCGCGGCGACTGCGCCGCTCCACCCGTGGCTAAAATCCTTGGCCCCGATGGGGCCGAAGACGTGCCGTCTTGTTTGTTCATGGGCGGGCTCATTCCTGCTTTCTGCATGCGAAGTTCACCTTCATCCGGTCTGCTTGGATTGCTGAGGCGCGGCAACCGCCACCGGAAACGCCGCGGCCGCACGAACCCCGCGCCGCGTCTTTCGCCATCTCGCCAGCGACCAAATCGGCTTGATCGCCAACAGCGATGACAGAACCCAGTACGGCACAACGCAAGAGGGAGGAAACGGCACGAGGTTACGGGGAATGGCGATGCCAAGCGGAAGCACACGACATTGCTCTCGCACCCATCGGTCCAGCACCCTTGCCTGAATGTTTGTTGGAAACCAGAGATCGTTATCTGAAACCGCCGCCGAGCCAAATTGTTCCACCAGTTCATTGTCCGAAGGAGAAGGCCAGCCGAGATCGTGACAAATGACGGGTGCCAAAAGGCAGCATTCGCCACGAATCGACGCTACCGCAAAACTCCCATTCTTGCAGTAGATGACGGCTGGTTTCGAGCAGCTTTGCACCCACAGCGCCACGGTCGCCACGAGGAGCAACAAGGAAAGGCCGCAGACAATATTGAAAAGCCAGCGTTTCATGCCTTGTGTACCGCCGTGATCGGAGTTCCGCATTCCGGGCATCCCCACCCGATCAAGCAGAGCAGGATCGGCAATGCAAAAATTCCCCGGATGATCCAACGGGGTCGCATGGGCGCATCTTACCGCGACCGTTGGGGTTCTTACAGAGGACACCGAGAGCACCGAGGGGCAGAGGAGTGGACAGAGGTCAGGAGTAAGAAGCAAGAAAGAGCGTCCGGGGTGTCACGCAGAAAGAACTAGCGGGTGTGATAGGGACCATGCGTCTGGTGCATAGGAAATAGTTTGGTTGGAGGGGGATGATTTCCGCCGCCCCGGCTGGGGCGGGCTACTTGGGGGATGACGATTTCCACGGGTTGCGCGGCGGGCGGTGAGCCGCACGCCGCTCCACCGCGTGGCTACAATCCGTGGCCCCGATGGGGCCGATGGGTACACCTCGGGCTCACGGCAAGCTGAAGCGTGAACTCCGAGCATTCGATTGCGGATTTTTCCCCGCACACCACGCCCGCTCCGTCATTGTGACATTTGGATTTTGAAATACTTGGGGGCGTGGGGCGTTGATCGAGAACCTGGTGGGGTTCTTCACTTAGCAGCATTGAATTTGTAAATTTCCGTTTCACTTTCCGTGTGGGCCAAAACTGGAGCGATTGCCTGTGACGAAACGATGGTGTTTGGTGGCGTGGGTTGGGGGAATTATTGGATTGTTGTTGGCGGTATTGCCGGCGTGGCGGGGGGCGCAGGGGCAGATGGTGCGTAAGGAGAGCGTGCAGTTGGCGTTGCCGGGGGAGTTGCCGGTGGCGACGGGATATACGACGCAGGATGCGCTGGGGGGGTTGAGTTTTCGGTTGCCGGTGTGCATTGCGGCGGCGCCGGGGGAGAACGATCGGCTGTTCGTGGTGGAGAAGACCGGGAACATCATAGTGGTGACGCACTTGCAGTCGAAGCCGACGAAGCAGGTGTTTCTGGATATACCGGCGATGTTGAAGGCCACGGGCCAGGGGACGTTGCAGACGGAATCGGAGTGTGGGGTGTTGGGGTTGGCGTTTCATCCGAAGTTTGCGGAGAACGGGTATTTCTATGTGACGTACGATTTCAGCATTAATGAGAATGGGGGCAGGAAGGATTTTAATCGGGTGTCGCGGTTTCGGGTGTCGCGGGAGAATCCGGAGGAAGGGGACCCGCAGAGCGAGGTGCCGCTGATCACGCAGTTGGATCTGGCGCGGAACCATGATGGGGGGGATGTGCATTTTGGTGCGGACGGGTATTTGTATTATTCGATGGGCGATGAGGGAGCGGGGAACGATCAATTCGATAATGCGCGGTTTGTCGACAAGGATTTTTTCGCGGCGATCTATCGATTGGATGTGGACCAGAGGCCGGGGAGTTTGGCGCCGAATCCGCATGCGCAGAATTCGACGACGTATCCGTCGGCGGTGCATGCGGGGGCGTATCGGATTCCGGCGGATAATCCGTTCATCGGGGCGAAGGTGCATGGCGGGCGAGAGCTTGATCCGGGGAAGATCCGCACGGAGATTTGGGCGACGGGATTGCGGAATCCGTGGCGATTTTCGTTTGATCCGCCGACGGGACGGTGTTTCATTGGGGATGTGGGGCAGAACGCGTGGGAGGAAATCGATTTGGGGGTGGCGGGGGGTGATTATGGGTGGAGTTATTTGGAGGGGACGCACAATGGGCCGCGGGCGAAAACGAAGGCGGGAGATTTGGAGTTACTGGGGCCGATTTATGAGTACCCGCATGGGCGGGGGAGCGTGTTTTCGGGGGATTGCGTGATCGGGGGTCTGGTGTATCGGGGTTCGCGGCTGACGGAGCTTTATGGGCAGTATATTTTCAGTGATTTTACGAGTCGGCGGATTTGGAGTTTGCGGGAGGAGGGTGGAAAATGGTTGCCGAAGCTGCTGGGGACGGAGGGGAGTATTGCGGGATTTGGGATCGATCCGCGGAATGGGGATTTGTTGATGGCGGATCATGGGGCGGGGAAGATCAAGCGGCTGGTGCGGACGGGGACGATGGGGGAGATACCGCCGGCGTTGCTGTCGATGACGGGGGCATTTGCGGATATGGCGTCGATGAAGCCGGCGGAGGGGCTGGTGACGTATACGCCGAACGTGGGGTTCTGGTCGGATTATGCGATCAAGCAGCGGTGGTTCAGCATGGGAGGTACGAAGGAGAAGATGACGTTCAGCCGGGATGGGCATTGGGGGTTTCCGGCGGGGATGGTGTGGGTGAAGCATTTTGATATGGAGATGCGGCGCAGGGATCCAAGTTCGCGGCGGCGCTTGGAGACGCGGTTTCTGGTGAAGACGGCGACGGGGGTTTATGGGATTACATATAAGTGGCGGGCGGATCAATCGGATGCGGATTTGGTGGCGGAGGATGGTTTGGAGGAGACGTTTGATGTGCAAGTGAATGGGACGGCGAAGAAGCAGACGTGGCATTATCCGAGCCGGGCGGAGTGTTTGACGTGTCATACGGCGGTGGCGGGGGAGGCGCTGAGTTTCAATACGGCGGAGTTGAACCGGTCGATGAAGGTCGGTGGAAAGGAGATCAATCAGATCCAGGCGCTGAGCGATGGGGGATATTTTGCGGGGCCGGTGACGGGGGTGAAGGAGATGCCGGCGTTTGCGGCGGCGGATGACAAGGCGCAGAGTTTGGAGTGGCGGGTGCGGTCCTATTTGGCGGTGAACTGTGCGCAGTGCCATCAGCCGGGCGGGGCGGTGCAGGGGAATTGGGATGCGCGGGCGACGACGCCGACACAGGAGGCGAATCTCATCGGCGGGTGGCTTGCCAACGATGGGGGAGATGCGGCGAACCGGTGGCTGGTGGCGGGTGATGTGGGGCACTCGATGGTGCTGAAGCGGTTGCAGGCGAGCGGCACGGTGAGAATGCCGCCGCTGGCGACGCATGAGATCGATAGCGGCGGGATCGAATTGATGACGCAGTGGATCAAGGCGCTTTCGACGAAGCATGAGACGGGGCGTTGAGAGTGGTCGTAGAGAGTGTGGGGCGGATTGAATATGATCTGGCGGTACGAATTGTCAGTTGATGATCGGGTAGTTGAGTGAAACGGCGACGGATGATGATGTGGTTGTTGGTTGTTCCGGGGTTGATCGTTGGGGCGATTCTCGCGGTGACGATTTTCGGGTTGACGCAGCCGGTGAAGCATACTGTGACGCGGTCGATCGTATTGAAGCAGAAACCGGACGTGGTGTTTGCGGCGATCGATGATGCGGAGGCGTATCCAACGTGGTCGAGCATGATTACGAAGGTGGAGCGGATGGGGGAGCGGGAAGGACGGCCGGCGACAAAGCAGACTTTGAAAATAGGGATGACGGTGATCGTGACGACGCTGGAGCGTGAGCCAGCGACGCGGTTGGTGACGCGGATGGAAAAAGAGGGCGGGCCGGTGTGGGGGACGTGGACGTATGAGCTGCGGCCGGAGGGTGAGGGGTGCAGAGTGACGATTACGGAGGAGGGGGAGATGAAGAATCCGCTGTTTCGCGGGCTGGCGGGGTTGAGGGGAGTGGATGCGTCGATCAAGTGTCAGTTGGGGGATTTGGGGAGGAAGTTTGGGGGAGAAACGATAATGTTGAACGATAATGTTGAACGATGAACGATGAAAGGTGGCTTTGCGTTGCGGATTGCGGATAGTGAAGCGGGGCGGTCATTGGGAATTAACTATGATGTGGGCGGGGGTTAGGTTGGGGGATTGGGCGGTTAGGCGGATGGGGCCGGGTTGGTGGGTGGTGCGGAGGACAACGAGGGCGCGGCCTTGGAAGGTGCGGCGCTCGTGGGTTTGGTAGGGTTCGAGGGATTTGAGATCGGCGCTGCCGATGCCGGCGATGGTGGCGGGGCCGTCGATGGTGAATTGGATGGAGTGGTCGGCGTTGGGTTGGAGTTGGCCGTTGTGATCGGTGATTTCGACGGTGATGTAGGAGAGATCCTGGGCGTCGGCGCGGAGGGTGGAGCGGTCGGGGGTGAGGCGGATGGCGGCGGGGTTGCCGGCGGTGCGCAGTTCGTATTCGGCTGCGGGTTTTCCGGCGATGAGGCCGATGGCTTTGAGGGTGCCGGGGGCGTAGGGGATGGTGAACTCAGCGCGGAATTGTTGGGCGCGGGTGGTGGGTTTTTCGTTGATGAGATGGCCGTTGAGGAAGAGTTGTACGGAATCGCAGCGGGAGTAGACGTGGATTTGGATGAGGCGGCCGTCGTGGTTGGGCCAGGTCCAGTGGGAGGCGTTGGGCCACAGGCCCCAGTTGGTGGTGCGGATTTTGGGGCCGTCGAGTTGGGGTTGGAGGACGGTGATGTACAGTTTTTCGCCACGGTTCCAGACGATGTTGCGGTAGTGGGAGATGGGTTTGCGGAAGCCGGTGATGTCGATATCGCCGCAGTAGGCGCCGTGCCAGGGGTAGAGTTCGTTGACGCCGTGGGAGATGTCGCATTCGTTATCGAAGTGCCAGCGACCGATGCCGGCTTCGCCGAGGTAGTCGAGGGCGGTCCAGAGGAAGTCGCCGAGGATGTAGGAATGGTCTTCGGTGAAGGCCCAGTTGGCGAAGGTTTCGCTTTGAAGGGATTCGGTGGAGACGATGATGCGGCCGGGGACGCGAGCGATGTCGGTTTGGTGGAAGTGGATATGGTAGTTGTAGCCGGCGAGGTCGAGGAGGGCGAAGAGTTTGTCGCCATCTTCCCATTTTTCGCCGGGTTTCCAGGGTCCATTGACGGCGGCGGTGACGGGTCGGGAGGAATCGAGGGCGCGGACTTTGGCGGCGAGCGTTTGGCCGATTTGTTGGCCGGACTCGAGGAAGCGTTCGTTCATTTCGTTGCCGACGCTCCAGATGACGACGGAGGGGTGGTTGAAGTCGCGGGCGACCATCGATTCGGTATCGACGAGGGACCAGTCTTGGAATTCGAGGTGGTAGTCGTGGGCGGTTTTGGAGGCCTGCCAGTGGTCGAAGACTTCATCCATGACGAGCATGCCGAGGCGATCGCAGGCGTCGAGGAAGGCGGGAGAGGGGGGATTGTGGGAGGTGCGGAGGGCGTTGAAGCCGGCGTCTTTGAGGATTTCGACGCGGCGGAATTCGGCGCGGTCGAAGGCGGCGGCGCCGAGTGGGCCGTTGTCATGATGGAGGCAGCCGCCGTTGAGTTTGACGGTTTGGCCGTTGATTTGGAGGCCATTTTCGGAGGACCAGGCGACGGTGCGGATGCCGAAGGAGGTTTCGAGAGTGTCGGTGATTTTTCCGGCGACGGTGAGTGTGGAGACGACTTTGTGAAGAGTCGGAGATTGCGGGGACCAGAGGGCGGGGTGGGGGACGAGGAGTTGTTGTTCGACTTGGGCGGTGGCGCCGGGGGCGAGTTGCGTAGAGGACTGGGCGCGGGCGAGTTCTTGGCCTTCGGGAGAAGCGATAATGGATTGGAGAGTGACTTCGCAGGAGTGCGCGGTGGTGTTGGTGGGATTGGTTTCGAGGCGCACGGTGGCGCTGTCTGCGGAGAGTTTTGAGGTGGATGCGAAGACGCCGTAGGGGCAGATGTGGACGGGGTTGCGGACGGTGAGCCAGACGTGGCGGTAGATGCCGGAGCCGCTGTACCAGCGGCAGTTGGGTTGAGCGGAGTTATCGACGCGGATGGCGAGGATGTTGGTTTGGCCGAGGATGAGTTTGCCGGTGAGGTTGACGTGGAAGCTGGTGTAGCCGTAGGGGTGGGAGGCGATTTGTTGGCCGTTGAGGTAGAGAGTGGCGCGTTGGTAGATGCCTTCAAATTCGAGGGAGAGGTGGCGATGGGCGAGGTCTGCGCCGGGGAGGAAGGAGTAGCGGTACCAGGCGATGCCGGCGGGGAAGAAGCCGCTGTTGCCGCCCATGGGGTTTTTGGGGTCGGTGTGGCCTTCGATGCTCCAGTCGTGGGGGAGGGTGATGGAGCGCCAGGGGGCGTCGTCGAGCTGGGGATTTTGGGCATCGGGGAGGTCGCCGAGGTGGAATTTCCAGTGGTCGTCGATGCGGATGCGGGAGCGGGGGGACAGCGAGGCGTGGGAGAGTAGTTGGGAGAGATCGGAGGAGGCGGGGGCGGCGGTGGCCATTTGGGGATTCCTTGAGAGTGGGTGAAGTTGTGCGGGCGGCGGGATTTGGCCGCGGTTCAGAGGGGTAAAAGTAGCAGTTCGTGAGGAAAATGCAAAGGGAGTGAGGCGGTTAGGGGATGTGGTAGGAAGTGCCGGGGGTGAGGATGGTTTGGGCGCTGGTGAGGGATTGGAGGCGGGAGAGTTGGGTGGAGGTGGCGAGGGCGAGGAGGAGGAGGGTGTCGCAGTGGAGGTCGATGTTGTTGTCTGCGAGGGTGGACCAGGCGACCTGCTCAGTGGGGTCGAGGGTGAGAATGCGGTGGTTGGCATATTGCCAAAGGATGATGAGGCCGGACTGGGCGGGGGCGAGGTGGGGATCGGTGATGGAAGGCGAGGAGGGTGGCCAGAGGATGGTGGCGGTGAGGTCGGCGGTGGTGAAGTGGTCGCCGGCGCGGAGGAGTTGGAGAGGGATGTGAGATTCGTTGGCGGCGGCGAAGAGTTGGGAGCTTTCGAGGGACCAGTCCTGGCGGGCGAAATCGACGGCGCTGATAAGGAGGGCGCGGGGGTGATAGAGGTCGAGGACATCGCGGGCAGCGCTGGCATGGGTGCGGTCGGCGGCGGAGATGAGGAGGGCGTCGAGGCGGCGGATTCCCGAGGCGCGGAGGGCCGGTGAGATCGCGGATTTGAAGAGGGCGGGGGAGTGGGCGGAGCCGGCGTTGAGGAGGCAAGTGGTGCCGTTGGGGAGATGAATGAGGATGGCGCTGCCTTGGTCTGGGGCGGCGGTGACGCCGGTTTGGAGGACATCGATACGAAGCTGGTTGCGGGGTGAGGTGGCGGTGTACCAGGTGAGCGTGGTGACGATGACGGCGAGAGCGACGAGCGCGATGGAGGCGCGGGGGAGATTGAGGCGTCGGCGGAAGGCCCAGAGCAGGAGCACGGTGTAGGCGAGGAGGACGATCCAGACGGGTGGGGCGCGGAGCGCGGCAACGGCGCCGGGGAGATCGGCGAGGTGTTGGATCGTGCGGACCATGAGGTGGGCAACGGCGGTGGTCGCGGGAGCCAGGCTTGCGGCAAGCGGGGTGGAGAGTAGGGATGCGAGGAGTTGGAGGAGCGCGGCGATCATGGTGAGGGCGACGAAAGGGAGGGCGAGCAGGCCTGTGACGAGGGCGAGCGGGTTGATCTGATTGAAGTGGAAGGCGACGAGTGGGAGGGAAGTGAGGGTGCCGACGAAATTGGTGACGGTTGCACCGAGGATGAACTGCGTTGCGCGTAGCCGCCATGCGTAGCGGCGGGATTCGGCGAGGCGTGCGATCTCTTCCCAACGCTGCATCCATTTACCGGCGAGGGTGGTGTAACAACGTTTGGTCAGCAGGATGAGCCCGGCGGTGGAGATGAAGCTGAGTTGGCAGCCGGGGTTGAAGAGATCGGTGGGGCGGAAGATGAGCACAGCGATGAGCGCGCCGGCGAGGACGTTGAGGAGGCTGGGTTTGCGGGCGGCAAGGCGCGAGATGATGAACATGGCGGTGGCGAGGCCGGCGCGGAGGACTGGCGGGCCGCAGGGGGTGGCGAGGACGTAGGCGGCAACGAGGAGCCCGACGAGGAGGAGACGGGTGCGCGGGCGGAGGGGGAGGAAGCGGAGGATGCCCCAGACGAGGGCGGCGAAGAAGACGATGTGGCTGCCGGAGATGGCGAGGAGGTGGGCGACGCCGGCATCGGCGAAGGCGCGGGAGACGTCGTCGATGGAGGGATCGCGATAGCCGAGGAGGAGGGCTTGCATGGAGTAGGCGGATTCGGAATCGATGCGGAGGGTGTGTTCAAGGAGTTTGCTGCGGAGGAGCACGCGGAAGTTGGCGAGGGCGGTGGAGAGGGTGGCGTGGGACGGGGCCTCGAGGAGGCGGATGGCGCCGGGCTTGTTGGCGGTGACTTCGAGAAAGATGCGGTCGGAGGCGAGGTAGGCGCGCATGTCGAAGGCGCCGGGGTTGGGGTTGGAGTCGGGGCGGTAGGCCCAGCCATAGGCTTCGACGAGTTGGCCGCGGGTGAGCGGGATGGCGGCTTGGGATTTGATGCGGACGGTGCCGGTGGCGGGGATCCAGCCGTGGTCGGTTTGGAGTTCGGAGATTTGGCCGATCCAGAAGATGTTGCCGTGATGCTGGGAGGGATCTTCGGGCGGGGCGAGGACGCGGAGGCGGAGCGCGACGGGGGCGTGATCGCCATCTTGGATGAGGCGGGCGAGGTGGACGGGTGGGACGTAGTCTTGATGCAGTTGATAGAGAGCGGAGCCGCCGGTGAGGATGGCGAGGGAGAGGGCGAGGTGGGTGATGAGGTGCTGCGGGGTTTTGCGAAGAGCGACTTCGGCGGCGAGCCATACGGCCCAGGTGATGGCGGCGAGGAGGAGGGAGATTTCGGCGGGGAATGAGGTGTAGCGGCCGGCGGTAATGCCGAGGGAGAGGAGAAGGGCGGCGGGGATGAGGGGGTGGAGGGGGAGGAAATTGTGGTGAGAGCGATGTCTGTGAAACATGCCCAGCGGGGCCCCTGCCCCACTGGGCATGGCACCCGATAGATTGTTGTGCGCGGCGAGGAGATATCGAGGTTGTGGGGCGGTGGTGTTCACGGGGTTACGTTAATCGAAGCGGAATGGGCGTCAATAGTTTTTTTGTGGGACGAGGACGTCGCGGCATGAAACACCGATCAGGACATTACCAGGGGAAGTACCCGCGTGCATTCTATGCTAGCTTTGAAGCGGCGAGGCGTTTGCGGGCAAGGTCGATGGCGCGGGGGGAGTTGTCGCAGCCGAACCATTGGCGGCCGAGTTTTTGGGCGGCGACGAGGGTGGTGCCGCTGCCGCAGAAGAAGTCGGCGACAGAGCCGCCGGGCGGGGAGAGTGCGGTGATGAGGCGTTCGAGGAGTTCGACGGGTTTTTGGGTGGGGTAGCCGTTGCGTTCTTTGGCCATGGGATTGAGAGCGGGGACGGTGAGGACATCATCGGGATTTTTGTGGGTGTCATCGGCGGCGATGCGGGCGCCGCGGCCGGAGCGGGCGCGGCGCATGGATTTGGCGGTGCGCGGGATGGAGATGGATTTGCCGTCGAAGTAAAAGCGGTCGGTCTTGGAGTAGAGGAGGATGGAGTCGTGCTTGCGGGAGAAACGGTCTTTGCTGGCGCCGCCGGTCTGGTAGTACCAGATGAGTTCGTTCTGGAAATGATCATCGCCGAAGATCTGGTCGCAGAGGACTTTGGCGTAGTGGACGGCATGCCAGTCGAGGTGGAGGAGGAGGCTGCCGGTGGGGCGGAGGAGGGGGTGGAGGAGGGTCAGGCGGGCGTGGAGCCAGTCGAGGTACTCGTGGCGGCCGCCTTGCCAGCGGTCGATGAAGGTGAGAGGGGAGGGGGAGGGTGATTGAGGGCTATCGGGGGTGGTAGAGGTGCGGTCCCGGCCGGTGTGATTCCTTTTTGTGAAGTAGGGCGGATCGATGTAAATGAGGTCGAGACAGGACTTTGGGAGCGAAGCGGCGGCATGGAGGCAGTCGTCGAGGACGATGCGACCGAAGAGGCCTTCAGGGCTTGGCGAGGGCTCATTTTGAGCCTTCGAAATCGATTTTTCAGTAGTGTTCATGGGCGAATTATTACCCATAGAAGGGTGAGAAGTCCATTTTTTACTACCAAATAGCGAACAAAGTCATTATCCTACTAACTTATACACCTCTGTTGGGTCTAGTTGGCGACCTTCCGGAAGGCCCGGCGTCCGCAAGTACGACGGGTTGCGGAGAGTTTCTAGGATCGTCGCGAGTTGTCTGAGCGAGAGAGTAGTTCACGGCTTGTGCGAGGAAATGCAGTGACTCAGCTTAATGTTCCCGTCGGTCTTCGAGCAGTCCGGCAAGGGTTGGCCAAGCTCGGTCTCAACTACATTGATTTGTCCGCAGTGTCGTGGTTCGACGTTGCCCTGAAGACAGGGCTGATCGGACTGTACGGGGGCATATTGTATCTCGCATACACGACGGGCTCGCTGTTCAATCCGTTCGCGGAAGTGTACCACACGACCATCGGCACCGTGCTGATGACGTTCGGGGCAGGGTATTCGGCGTTGATGTTGATCGTTACGGCGATCCGGGTTCTGCTGGTGGCACGGTACAAGCCGATGCGATCGCTTTCGGATGAGGATTTGCCTTCGGTGACGGTGATCGTACCGGCGTATAACGAAGGTGCGGATGTTGCGAAGTCGATCGATTCGATCGCACGATCGAATTATCCGCGGGCGAAACTGCAGATCATTGCGATTGATGACGGTTCGAAGGATGACACCTGGTTTCACATGGAAGGCGCGGCGAAGCGGCATCCCGATATTGTCTGCGCGATCAAGATGGATAAGAACGGCGGCAAGCGGCAGGGGCTGCGGGTGGGGTTTGCCTTGGCGGCCGGCGACGTGCTGGTGACGATGGATTCGGATTCCGTGGTGGCGCCGAACAGCCTGCGGAACCTGGTGACGCCGATCGCGGTCGATCCGCGGATTGGCGCGGTGGCGGGCAACGTGAAGGTACAGAATCGCAATGCGGGCGTGCTGCCGCGGATGATGCGGGCATCGTTTGTGCTGGCATTTGATTTTCAGCGGGCATATCAGTCGGTGATCCGGTCTGTGCAGTGCACGCCGGGCGCGTTTTCGGCGTATCGCCGGACGGCGGTTGAAGCGGTGTTGAATGAATGGAATAACCAGTCGTGGATGGGCAAGCCATCGACGATTGCGGAAGACCGGGCGTTGTCGAACTTGATTCTGCGGGAGGGGCACGAAATCGTATTCCAGGGGACCGCGACGGTGTGGACGAACGTGCCGACGAGTTACAAGCAGATGGCGCGGATGTACCAGCGTTGGGAGCGCGGCAATGTGCGTGAGAACCTGACATACGCGAGTTTCTGCTGGAAGCCGTTCCGGAAGCGGTATTGGCTGCATGCGAATGTGGATTTTGTGCTCAACAGCGCGGAGATGGTGTTTCCGTACGTGCTGATCGCGGCGTCGCTGCTGTACAGCATTGTCAATCCGTTCTTCCTGCTGAAGTACCTGGCGTTCATCATCCTGTTCGGCGGCGTGATGCAGACGTACTATTACATGAAGGAACGGGATTCGGATTGGGTGTATGGGATTTTGTATAACCTGTTCTGGTTCACGTGCCTGTGGTGGGTGGTGCCGTACTCGATTCTCACGGCGAATAACGGTTCGTGGATGACGCGGACGTTACCGCAGGCGGCGCCAGTTGAGGAGAGCGCCGGGCAGAAGTCTGAGACGGTGGAACGTCTGGCGGCCTGAGCGAAGAGGCGAAAAAAGAATACCTGAGGAGCCCGATCGAAAGATCGGGCTTCTTTCTTTTTTGCGTCTTACATTTTTAAGTTCTGGTCAAGGGGTTGATAGATTCTGGGCGTGCATTACACTCTCCCTTTCCATCGGTTTCGACGGTTTTCAGCCAGGGTGGCGCATGGGACTTATTCCAAGTTTGAATCTTCCGAAGAACATTCTGACGGCGATTAAGCGTCCGGGGAGCGGGATTCAAGTTTCCAGCCGACTGACGGCGACGGCGGGGGTGATGCCGGTGCTGGCGCTGGAGGAGATGAAGACCGCGACGGAAGGCCTGACGGAGGAGGAGGCACAGCGGCGGATCGAGGAATACGGGCCGAACGTCGTTACGCATGAGAATCGATTTCCGCGGGTGAAGCTGTTTATCAAGGCGTGTTTGAATCCGCTGGTGATTCTGCTGACGGTGCTGGCGATCATATCCTTTGCCACGGCGCATGAAGCTTCGGATTATGCGGGGGCGGGCGTGATGGTGGCGATGGTGGTGCTGGGGGTGGCGCTGCGGTTCATACAGGAAGCGCGGGCGGATACGGCGGCAGCGAAGCTCAAGGCCATGATCCGGGTGACGGCGACGGTGCTGCGCGGCGGCCAGGCGCGCGAGATCCCGCTGGGAGAGCTGGTGCCGGGGGATGTGGTGCGGCTGGCGGCGGGAGACATGATTCCGGCGGATCTGCGGATTCTCTCGTGCAAAGATTTGTTTTTGATTCAGGCGAGTTTGACGGGGGAATCGTTTCCGGTGGAGAAGTTTGATGCGCCGGAGAAGCTCGAAGGGAAAATGCCGCTGGAGTTGAAGAACATCTGCTTTCTGGGCACGAGCGTGGAGAGCGGATCGGCGACGGCGGTGGTGGTGGAGACGGGGCTGAAGACGTACCTGGGGAGCATGGCCAGCGCGGTGACGAGCGGGCCGCCGGTGACGAGTTTTGACAAGGGGATCTCGGGATTCACGTGGTTGATGCTGAAGTTCATGGCGGTGATGGTGCCGCTGGTGTTTTTCATCAACGGATTCAGCAAGGGGCAGTGGGGCGAGGCGTTTTTGTTTGCGATGGCGGTGGCGGTGGGGCTGACGCCGGAAATGCTGCCGATGATCGTGAGCGTGTGCCTGTCCAAGGGCGCGATCTTGATGTCGAAGAAGAAGGTGATCGTCAAGCGATTGAATTCGATTCAGAATCTGGGGGCGATGGACGTGCTGTGCACGGACAAGACGGGCACGCTGACGATGGATCATGTGATCCTGGAGCAGCACTGCGACGTGGTGCGGAAGGAAGACGACGGGGTGCTGGAACTGGCGTTTTTAAACAGCCACTTTCAGACGGGTCTGAAGAATATTCTGGACCGGGCGATTTTGCAGCACAAGGAATTTCACGAGCAACTGGCGATTGCCGAGTATGCCAAGGCCGACGAAATCCCGTTCGATTTTGTGCGGAAGATGATGTCGGTGGTGGTGCAGACGCCCGATGGGAAGCATCGGTTGATCTGCAAGGGATCGCCGGAGTCGGTGTTTCCGCGGTGCACGCAGTTTGAGCTGGAGGGGCAGCTCTATCCGATGGAGCAGTTGCTGCTGGACGAGTTGAAGGAGGAATACGATCAGCTTTCAACGGACGGGTTCCGGGTTCTGGCGCTGGCGTACAAGGATGGCGACCCGAAGCTGGCTTACAACAAGGATGACGAGCACGAGTTGATTCTGAAGGGGTACGTGGCGTTTCTGGATCCGCCGAAGGATTCGGCGGCGCCGGCGATCGTCGCGTTACAGAAGCATGGCGTGACGGTGAAGGTGCTGACGGGGGATAACGAGCTGGTGTCACGGAAGATCTGCAAGGAGGTGGGGCTGTCGCTGGAATTCGTGCTCAATGGTCCGACGGTTGAGACGATGAGCGATGCGGATCTGGCGGTGGCGGCGGAGAAGACGACCTTGTTTGTGCGGCTGTCGCCGGCGCACAAGCAGCGGATCATCAAGGCCCTGCAGAGCAAGGGGCATGTGGTGGGATTCATGGGGGACGGGATCAACGACTCACCGGGGCTGCGGGCGGCGGACGTGGGGATATCCGTGGATTCGGCCGTGGATATTGCCAAGGAAGCGGCGGATGTGATTCTGCTGGAGAAGAGCTTGATGGTGCTGGAGGAGGGGGTGCTGGAGGGGCGGAAAGTTTTCGCAAACATTCTGAAGTATGTGCGGATGGGGGCGAGTTCGAATTTTGGAAACATGTTCAGCGTGCTGGGTGCGAGCCTCTGGCTGCCGTTTTTGCCGATGGTGCCGATACAGATTTTGACGAATAACCTGCTGTATGATTTTTCGCAGGTGCCGATACCGACGGATGATGTGGATCCCGAGCAGGTGACGAAGCCGCGGCCGTGGTCGATGGCTGAGATCAAGCGATTCATCTTTTTCATCGGGCCGTGCAGTTCGATTTTTGATTACACGACATTCTGCATCATGTGGTTCGTGTTCAAATGCTATAACCTCGGGATGGCGATTCCACCGGGGCTGGCGCCGCATTTTGCGAAGATGACGCTGGCTAATCCGGATTCGACCTATGCGGCGCAGTTGTTTCAGACGGGCTGGTTCGTGGAATCGCTGCTGACGCAGACGTTGATCATTCACGTAATCCGGACGAACAAGATACCGTTTATTCAGAGTCGTGCGAGTTGGCCGCTGATCATGACGTCGGTGGCGGTGATGATGGCGGGGATGGCGTTGCCGTTCACGCCGCTGGGGCCGTGGCTGCATTTGATGCCGCTGCCGGGGTTGTATTGGCCGCTGCTATTCGGGACGTTGCTGGCGTACGTGCTGCTGACGCAGGGGGTGAAGGTGTGGTTGATCCGGAAGCTTTGGATTTGATAGGCGAATTGGGCTCACCACCGGGCGGCGAGACACCAAGCAGGCGCTGGAAAATGCGGGCTCGGGACGTCTTGCTTGACCTGATTGTTTTCGTGTTTTATAATGTCCTACTCTTTTGGTAGGAATAGTAGGAATTGAAGTCTTAATTGTACGTAAATGCTTGGTAATTGGTGGCTTGATGAGCATTTTGGCCAGGAACATCACGAAGAAATTTGGCTCGTTCACGGCATTGGATGATGTGACGGTGGAGGCGCCGAGCGGGAAACTGGTGGCGTTGCTGGGGCCTTCGGGATCTGGCAAGACGACGCTGCTGCGGATCATTGCGGGGTTGGAGCATGCCGATGCGGGGCAGGTGTTGTTTGAGGGGGAGGATGCGACGGACCGCAGTGCGCGGCATCGGAATGTGGGGTTCGTGTTTCAGCATTATGCGTTGTTCCGGCACATGACGATTTTTGAGAATGTGGCGTTTTCCTTGCGCGTGCGGAAAAAGCCGCGGGATGAGGTAAACGCGCGCGTGCATGAGCTGCTGAAGCTGGTGCAGTTGGATGGGCTGGGGAAGCGGTATCCGGCGCAGTTGTCGGGCGGGCAGCGGCAACGGATTGCGCTGGCGCGGGCGCTGGCGGCACAGCCGAAGGTGCTGCTGCTGGATGAGCCGTTCGGGGCGCTCGATGCGAAGGTGCGGAAGGAATTGCGGCGGTGGCTGCGGAAGCTGCATGATGAGATTCATGTGACGAGTCTGTTTGTGACGCACGATCAGGAAGAGGCGCTGGAAGTGTCCGATGAGATTGTGATTTTCAACAAGGGGAAAGTGGAGCAGACCGGAACGCCGGACGAGGTGTATAACAAGCCGGCGAATCCGTTTGTGCTGGGGTTCCTCGGGCATGTGAATATTTTTCATGGACGGATCACGGGCGGGCAGGCGACGCTGGCGGATGGGTCGCAGGTGAAGAATGCGGGCGGGGTGTCGGACGGGAATATCGCGGCATATGTGCGGCCGCACGAGATTGATCTGACGTTGGAGGCGCCCGCGGAGGGTGTGGGGACGGAGGCGACGGTGCTGTGGGTGCATCGGGCCGGGGCGACGATCAAGGTGGAGTTGGAGGTGGAGAAGACGAAGGAGTTGCTGGTGGCGGAGTTGCCGCGGGAAAAGTACGCGGAATTGAGGTTGGAGCGCGGGGTGAAGGTGTGGGCGGTGGCGCGGGATGTGCGGATTTTTTCGAGCGATTATCAGATTTGAGGGTGGGGGGAGGCGCGGTCAGATTTCACCACCAAGACACCAAGGCGCGAAGACATGAAGAGCGAAGGCATTACTGCGTTGGGGCGTTGGGAGCGGGAGGCGGGATCAGCGGGGATAGAAGGTTGCACCGCATTTCATGCAGACCCACGATTTTGACCAATTCTTAATTTGCACCGAATGCTGCTGCAACTTTTCTCGATTAACGCGAGCAAAGTACCACGCTAGTAGCACGAACGGCACGACGAGCACCAGATAAAGAATGGCTTCGTTACGGTATTCTGCCTTTGAATGACGGCCAGAACTGGAGTTGTTGACCGTTTCGTATGCCGTGGAAATTTGCCCGAAGTCAATGAGAGAAGCGACGAGACAGCCGACGGCCAAGGCTCCAAATAGAAGCGCCCAAATAGTTAAGGGTCGGCGCGGAGGAGCGTAGCGGCGCGCCAATCCAGATTGACTCACGCTCACGCCGATGGCAGAAATATCCCCCATTACCCCTCCTATCGACTGGGATGTTCCTGCATCATGAACCAAGGCAGCCCGCTTCACATCAGTGCTGCCGCAAGTGGGACAGACCAAGGTCGGGGATGAATCTTCGTTGATATCCTCGGGCGGAATCGAAGGGGGGCCAGAAATGACCGATTCAATCTCATCGGTTGAGAGGCTGGCGTGTGAGGTAGGGCGAGCCGAGGACGATTGCCGCTGCAATCGGGCATGACAATCTTGGCAAACGATTTCATCTTGCCAGAGAAATGGTGTCTCGAGTTTACCGATCGTTCGATCGCAGTTGGCGCAAGTTTCCATAGAGGTTTCTCCAGTTCATGGGTGACGATCTTATCACGCCCTCGGAAGAGGGCGAGCAAAATTTGGGAATTTTATTTGCAGCAATGATGCGACAGGCAGGGCGGTGCGTGTCCATAGAGGGCACAGATACGCACTGGTACTCATGCACTATATGGTGCGGATGAGGTGGCGGCGTTGGCCCCAGAGGGGGATCCAGAAGGGTTGGTGGGGGGCTTGGACGAAATGTTGCTGGGCGATGCAGAAGGGCCAGCGGTAGTTGCCGACATCGTGGCCGAGTTCGAGGAGGTGGGTGGCGACGGCGAGTTTGGGCTGGAGGCGGGCGAAGGCGGTGGGGGCGTCGAGGCCGACGTTGACGTGGAAGACGAAGGCGTCGGGCGGCGGGGTGGTGGGGAGGAGTTTCTTGGCGTTGGAGTTGTCGCCCGTATGGTAGAGGAGCGTGCCATCGGGGGATTGAATGCGGAACATGAACATATCGTTCTGGTGGTCGGGCTTGTAGAAGAAGTGATCGCCGAGGTCGATGGAGACGTGGAGATCGCGGATGTCGAGGGTGGCGGGTTCGGTGATGAGGGAGGAGTTGGGGGCGAAGTTGGAGATGACGGGTTTGCGTTGGCGGAGCATTTCATCGGCGAGGCCGGGGGTGTTGTGGTCCATGTGGTGGTGGGAGATGAAGAGGGCGTCGAGGAGGGGGGCGAGGAGTGCGGCGTCGCGGAGGTGGAGATCGATGCCGAAGGTGGTGGAGGCGGTTTTGCCGACGAAGCCCATGTTGTAGACATGCCAGAGGAGGATGCCGGTGGAGGGCGGCGGGGTGGTGCGGACTTCGTGGATGATGCGCTGTGCGGAGCGGCGGAGGAATTGGAGGACGGGGTGGGCGGATTCGAGGGCGTCGGCGGTGGCGGGGGCGTTGAGCCAGGCGTTGTAGTAGGTTTTGTAGTCGGGGCCGGTGATGCCGGCGGCGGCGTTTTCGAGCGTGCATTGGGCGGCGCGGAGGCGCGGATCGTTTTCGGCCGGGTTCGCGAGGATGAGGGGTTCAAGGGCGATGAGGTCTTCGAAAGTGATGGCGGGATTCATGAGGTGCTCACTTGGATAACGGGTATGTTTTACCACTAAGGCTCCAAGGCACCAAGGGTTTCTTCCCGAGGCCGCCGGGGAATCAATTAAAAAATGTGGAGGAACCGGGTGGCGGATGGTGCGTCGAAGTATCATACCGGCGTTCTTTGCACACATGTCTTGCTTGGAGGTTTCCATGAAACGAGTGACGATTGCGGCGTTGTTGATGGCGGCGGTGGTGGGGACGACGGGGATCGTGGGATTGATGGGGGGACGCGTGACGGCTGCGCCGGTGGTGGAGACGGGCAAGACGGGGGAGGTGGTGGTGAAATGGAAACTGGATTCGGTGACGGTGTATCGGGGGCAGGCGCTGGTGACGCGGGTGGTGGATGTGCCGGGCGCGGCGGGGTTGGGGGAGCTGGTGGTTTCGGATTTGCCGGAGCGGATTTTGCCGGGGAGTTTGTTTGCAGAGGGGATCGACGGGACGGGTGTGGAGGTGCGGAGCGTGCGGTACCGGGAGCAGGCGGTGGGGGATGATGTGCGGGAGGAAGTGCGGAAGTTGGATGCGGAGATTCGGAAATACGGGGACAAGATCGCGGCGAATGCGAAGCAATTGCAGGTGCTGGGGGAGCAGCGGAATTACCTGGAGAAGCTGGAGAATTTCACAGCGCCGACGGCGAGTACCGAGATGACCAAGGGGGTGCTGAATGCCGAGCAACTCAAGACGCTGACGAATTATCAATTTGAAACGCGTGCGAAGATTGCGGATGCGGAGTTGAAGTTGCAGCAGGAGCAGCGGGATCTGCGGGAACAAATGAGTGTAATCGAGCGGCAGCGCGGGGAGATCACGGGAAAGTCGAGCCGAACGGTGCGGCAGGCGGTGGTGTTCACGAGCCAGGAGAAGGCGGGCGGGAAGTTGCGGGTGCGGTACCTGGTGGACGCGGCAGGGTGGAGTCCGAGTTACAACATTCGCGCGGATGCAGCGCGGAAGAGCGCAGTGGTGGAGTACCAGGCGTCGATCGTGCAGATGAGCGGTGAGGATTGGAATGATGTGGCGATGACGCTATCGACGGCGACGCCGACGCTGGTGGCGGCGGCACCGCAGTTGAATCCGCTGCAGATTGCGCTGGCGAGCCGGGGTTCGGCGGATGTGATGGCCGGGGAAATGGTGAGCGGCCGGCTGGATTACAAGGCGGCCAAGCAGGAATTGTATGAGCAGCGTAAGCAGGCGGAATCTTCGCGGGGCCAGTTCGGTGCGCAAGGGGCCTGGGCGAACGCCAATCAACCGGTGGGAAACACCGGCAACAACGTCTATTCCGGATCAACCACAATTTCGGGAGGAAATATCACCGTTCAGAGCAACTCCAACTGGAATCGGGACAATGATTTGGAGTTGAACAAGGTGGCGGACCAGTTGCAGGTGCTGGAACTGCTGGCCAAGGACTCGCGCAAGGATGAAGAGGAGCGGCGCGTGAACGGGCATGAGGGGATCGTGGTGACGTATTCGATGAAATCGCGGACGAGTTTGCCGAGCCGTTCGGACACGCAGTTGATCCAGATCGATTCGATGGGCATGAAGAGCGCATTCTATAAGGTAGCGATTCCGGTGCTGACGAATTACGTGTATGACGAAGCGACGCTCACGAACGACAGCAAGACGGTGCTGCTGGCGGGGCCGGTGGCGAGTTACGTGGGCGGGCAGTTTGTCGGCAACGGGGAAATCACCACGGTGGCGATCGGGCAGAATGTGACGGTGGGATTCGGAATCGATTCGTCGTTGCGGGCGACACGGGAACGGATCGAAAAGAAGGAAGAGCCGCAACAGGGAAACAAGGTGGTCAATTACACCTACAAGATTGCGGTGGAGAATTTCGGGACGGTGCCGGCGAATGTGCGGATCATGGATCGGTTGCCGACGTCGAAGGATAACGAGGTGCGGGTGACGTTTGTGGATGATGAGACGGTGAAGTTGAGCATCGACAAGGAATACCTGCAGACGGAACGCAAGAAGGGATTGTTGCGGTGGGATGTGACAGCACCGCCGGAGAAGAACGGGAGCGAAGCCTTTTCGTTAACGTACAAGATGAACATGGAGTACGACAAGAATCTGGGGATTTCGGCTTCGGCCGGGGCGAAGTTGCAGGAATTGGAAAAGACGATGAAGAGCAGGTAGCCGCAAACAGACAACAGGTTGGAACCTCCACACGGGGCTCGCGCCGGCAACGGCGGAGTCCTTTTTTTTTGTTTGAAGATGAGCCGGAGTGCTCTGCGACGTTACTGCCAATCACGGGACATCAGATTCAGATATTCCGTTCCGATATTCCATAAATTGACACAAGGAATGCGCAAGGACTAGAGTTTCAATCATAAACATGTGGTCACCTTCTAAGATCAAAAAAAGTGGGTCAGTGATAGATAAGAGGAGTGAGCATGAAGACCGCTGTCGGGCGTTCGGTCGTGTTTGTGCTATTTTTGCTGGCTTATTCTTCCAATGGTTTTTCAGGAAGTTCGGGAAATGGTGCTGCCCAGCGCGCGGCGGCGAATGGTGCAGCGGCGAATTCCCAGAGCGTTCCGTCTTCGCCTGCGCAGAAGGCCACCGCGGCGCTTTTGCAGAACTCCGCTGCGGCGGGCCCGGGGGCGCTCACGCTCAACGCGATTCCGCTGGGGGCGATCAGCGCAACGGGCGGCGGACACTATCAACCGGTGCCGGTCATCACCAATGGTGGTGGCCGCACATTTCTGGCGGTGGCCAACGGCAGCCGGGTACAGGCGTATGTGGATGGCCAGCCCGGGCCGGTGGTGAACGGAATTCCCATCACGCAAACACTGACGCAGCCGCAGTGGGGTGGCAGCACGAATGGCTCGCCGCAGTTCAGCGCCGACCAGAAGCGTGTGGCGTACATCGTTGATCTCGACAACAACAAGCATGCCGTCGTCGTCGATGGCACGATGAGCCCGGCGTATGACCAAGTGAGCTGGTTGAGCTTTGCGCCGGTGGGTCACCACTTTGCATATCTGGCGGGGAAGACGAACGGAACGAAGGGAACGGAGTTTTTTGTCGTCGATGACGGCAAGGCGGGAAAAACCTATCAGGGTTGCGGTCCGGCTATGTTCAGTCCGGACGGAAACCACGTGGCGTACGTCGGCTGGACGCCTAATAGTGGATTAACGCCACTCGAGGTTCAGGCAGGAAAGAAGACGGCGCAGAATATGTGCGTCGTGCTCGATGGCGTGGAGCAGAAGCATTTCGCCAAGATTGATCGGCCGATCTTCAGCCAGGATAGCAAGCATCTGGCGTATCTGGCCGGCATCGATCAGCTTAGCTTGACGCGGGCGGTGGTGGACGGGCAGGAGGGGCCGGCATACGACAGTGTGCAGGAACTGGTCATCAGTGACGACGGCAGCCGAAGCGCCTGTATCGCCACGAAGCAGATTCGACCGACGCCGACACCGGATCACAGCAATCCCCCTTACAACGTTCACGTCGTGATCGACAATGGCAAGGAAGACGCCCCCTACGATGTTCAGATCACGCACTTGAGCGTCAGTCACGACGGCCGGCACCTGGCTTACGTCGCACAAGGCTTCAAGACCAACACAGTGATCGTCGATAACGGTAAGCCGAGCCAGCAATACAGAGGTTGCGACACTCTGCTATTCTCGCCGGATAGCAAGACCATGTTGTATATTGCCGTCAGCGCGCAGGGCGGTTTCATCGTCGTTAACGGCCAGGAATACGGGCCGTTCAGCGGGACGTATGTCCCCGCCTTCAGTCCCGAGGGCGGGCACTGGGCCTGCTGCGTGAGCACGGGCGAGCAGAAATTTGCCATTCTTGCGGACGGCAAAATGATCACGCTCAAGGGCATTGCACCCGGCACGCTGTCGTTTCAGCCGGGTACCGGGCAGCTCATGTTGCGGACGAGCACTTCCTATAGCGGCATGCCGGTTACGTTTGAAGTGAAGGGCGATACGATTGCTGCGGCCGATGTTCCCAGTGCCATCGCGTACAGTCCCAATCATCAGCACATCGTGAAAGTGTTTACGACCGACTACGGCACGTCGGAGTTGAAACAGAAGATTGCGATTGACGATCATGCCCCTTCGGCGGTCGCTTACCCGGATATTCGAAATGTTGCGATCAGCGATGATGGCAAGCATGTAGCGTTCATCGGCGCGTACGTCGGCGAAAACGGCAAGTCGCTGACCCATGCCATCTACGATGGCACGGAGGGGCCGGGATATTGGGGGATCAAGGATCTGGCGCTGAGTCCCGACGGCCTGCATGTCGCGTACGTCGCCCAAAAACTCAACGGCAATGATATTGATACGTACACCGTAATCGATGGCGTAGAGGGTCCGGCGTTCCAGGATGTGCTGATCGACGGCGCATATTCCGGCCAGGGCTTTAGTGCGAATGATGTATACCACCAGGTGCGTTTCGCGCCCGACGGATCGCTGCATTTCCTCCCCGTCGTCGCCGGCCAGCTGTATCGCTGCTCGTACCCGGCCGTGGCGTTCAAGGGTTTGCCTTCGCTGGCGGCCCATGAGGCTGAGAAGCCGGGCCCGCGTGATTTGCACAACTTTGTGAGGCCGAACATTTTCCAGGATCAGGCCGAGGCCATGAGCTTCGTGCTTGCGCCAGACGAAACCATTTATGGCGTCAGCGATGCCGACGGGAAGTTCAAGCACGGCACGGTCTTTAAGGTCAAGACCGACGGCAGCGGCTTTGTGGTCCTGCACGATTTCTATGGCGGCGACGATGACGGCCAAAGCCCCACATCGCTGCTGCTTCTGCCCGACGGCAGCCTCTTCGGCACAGCCGAAAAGGTCTTCCGCTACGATCTCAAGGCGCAGCAGTTCGCCCTCCTTGACGTGGACCGAAAGGATCATGTCAACATGCTGGCGGGCTCTGCCCCAGATGGCACAGTCATTGGCTTCGGCGGTGGTTCCATTTTGGAGAAGACCAATGTGGTCACCATGGCCTCCGATGGCAGCAAGTACGCGAGCTTCGTCAACAGCCAGTTCGGCAAACCGCTGCTCATGTACAGCCAGGTCGTCGCCGGCAAGGATGGAACTTTCTTTGCCATCGGCATGCTCCAGAATAAAGCGTCCATCGTGAAGTTCAAAAACCTCAAGGATACGCCGACACTGGTGCACAAGTTTGCCAATCTACCGACGGATGGCAGCCGTCCGGACGCCAACCTCGTTCTCGACAACAAGGGCAATCTCTATGGTTCGACTTCCGCCGGCGGTATGTCGCAGAACGGCGTCATTTACAAGATCAATGCGGATGGTTCGAATTACCAGGTGGTTTACAACCCCGATGTATTTGCGTTCAGCAAGGTATTTGTGGCGGGTGATGACGGCATGCTCTATGGCATTTCCAAAGAGGGATTGCAGCAACTGGCGCCGGATGGCAGCGGGAAGCCGCCCGTCACGCTCGTGGCGTTTGATGGTGCGAACTTTGATTACACCAATCACCGTGGAATGCCCAATATCATTTTCCATCATGGTGCCGTGTACGGTATGCACGGCGCGGCCATCTACAAGGTGACGCTGCCGCAGGCGGGGGCCGGTGTTGCGGGCGTTACGCCGACGGTCGCCATCAGTGTGATTCAGCCGAAACCTCTGGCGGGTGAGGCGATCACGTTTACGGATTCGACGGGTGCCGCCAGCGCCGGGCAATCCGCCAGCGCGCCGTCGACGCCGCAGCAACAGGCGAACGGGCAACAGAACGCGCCAGCGCAGAATCCTCAGGGGCAGGCGAACAACACGCCACCGGCAAACAATCCGCCGCCGAATAGCCCGCCGCCACCGCCGGCAAATAACAACCCATCGGCTGTCGACAAAGCCCGGGAGAATGCACAAAAGGCCAAGGATGCGGCGGACAAGATTCGCAGTATATTTCACTAAGCCGGTAAGGACGCGCCAGCCGCAACAGTTGAATTTCGGCTAGGGAGCTGAATGCTGGGGAGAGTGAAATGGCGTAGAATCCGTGCCTATGGATGCGAAGGAATTGCTGGCACGGATTGAGCGGGGGATGTTGCGGCAGCAGCAGGGATTGCGGCGGCGCGTGCTGGCGCTGGAAGGGCGGGCGCGCCGGGAGGGTGTGGCGCGGGTGGCGGGGGAGCTTGCGGGGATTCAGCAGGCGATCGAGGCATCGGAAGGGATGCGGGCAACGCGGGCGGCGGCGGTGCAGCGGGTTGAGTTTCCGATGCAACTGCCGGTGAGCGAGCGGCGGGAGGAAATTGCCGAGGCGATACGGAAGAATCAGGTAGTGGTGCTGTGCGGGGAGACCGGAAGCGGGAAGACGACGCAGTTGCCGAAGATCTGTCTGGAACTGGGGCGGGGCGTGGCGGGGATGATCGGGCACACGCAGCCGCGGCGAATCGCGGCGCGGAGCGTGGCGGCGCGGATCGCAGAGGAGTTGCACACGCGCGTCGGCGAGCAGGTGGCGTACAAGGTGCGTTTTTCGGACAACGTGTCGGAGAAGACGTACATCAAACTGATGACCGATGGGATTTTACTGGCCGAGACGCAGAACGACCGGTACCTGAGCCAGTATGACACGATCATCATCGATGAGGCGCACGAGCGGTCGCTGAATATTGATTTTCTGCTGGGGTATTTGAAGCAATTGCTGCCGCAGCGGCGGGATTTGAAGGTAATCATTACGTCGGCGACGATCGATCCGCAAAGTTTCTCGGCGCATTTCGAGGGATGCCCGATCCTGATGGTGAGCGGGCGGACGTATCCGGTGGAGGTGCGGTATCGCGATCCGCTGGCGCGGCCATCGACGGCCGAAGCAGAGGGATTGCCGGCGGATGAAGAGGTGGATGAGGATGAGCCGGACATGTTGCGGGCGATTGTGGAGGCGATGGACGAGGTGACGGGGCTGGGGGCAGGTGATGTGCTGATTTTTTTGAGCGGGGAGCGGGAGATTCGGGAGACGGCGAAGGAGTTGGAGGGGCACGCGCATGGGCGGTGCGAGATTTTGCCGTTGTATGCCCGGTTGAGCGCGGAGGAGCAACAGCGGATTTTTGTGCCGCACAAGAAGCGGCGGATCATTCTGTCGACGAACGTAGCGGAGACCTCGCT
>Ga0114951_10001744_pt1 | contig 26081 bp, 19 predicted proteins | sample AM7aDNAmetaG_FD_88677 | JGI IMG/M metagenome (GOLD analysis project Ga0114951, IMG submission 88677) | Freshwater microbial communities from Finland to study Microbial Dark Matter (Phase II) - AM7a DNA metaG | ecosystem: Environmental > Aquatic > Freshwater > Lake | place: Finland: Lake Alinen... | reverse complement strand
CTGGAGTGGTACTAGCACAACAAATAGCATCAATGCTACGGCAGCCTCTGGGGGGACTATTTCAGTTACTGCAGATAATTCTTTCGGCTCTTCATCACCACAAACATTAAGTGTAACAGTAAATACAGTAGACACAGCCATTACACAATCAGGTTTGACCCTTACTGCAAACGCAACAGGAGCCGCCTATGTTTGGTTAGATTGCAATGGCAATACACCTGTTTCAGGACAAACCTCTCAGAGCTTTACAGCAACCACCACTGGTAACTATGCTGTAATTGTAACTCTATCAGGCTGTTCCGACACTTCTGCATGTTTTCTGGCAACTGTATCTGACAGTATCCCTGCTACTCCCATAGCTATACTGGGCAACACAACTGTATGTTTCGGAAGTACTAACACATACAGTGTAGCACCTGTTAGCAATGCAACAAGCTACACATGGACATTGCCCAATGGCTGGAGTGGTACTAGCACAACAAATAGCATCAATGCTACGGCAGCCTCTGGGGGGACTATTTCAGTTACTGCAGATAATTCTTTCGGCTCCTCATCGCCACAGACATTAAATGTAACAGTAAATACTGTTAATATTTCTGTTACTCAATCCGGATCAACGTTAACTGCCAATGCAACTGGTGCTGCTTATGTCTGGCTAAATTGTAATGGTTTCATTGCTGTTTCAGGTCAGACAAATCAAAGTTTTACAGCTACTACTGTTGGAAGCTATGCTGTTATGATAACTCAAAATGGCTGTTCCGATACCTCGGCTTGTTTTACCACAGACTTAACATGTAATACTTCAATAACTGGTGCCGATTTGCCTCATACTGGCTTGTCTATCCTGCTGGCAGAAGATACACTTACCAATGTTTCTCTTGGGTCTCCTGGTGTTTCTCAAGTTTGGAATTATTCATCACTTACTTATCAGTATCATAAATACGCCATATATAATTCTACTTCTTCTACCCCTTATGCTGCAACATACCCTGCTTCCAATATTGACACATACGGACCGGGAAATATGTATGGCAACCTGTATGGAGGTGCACCTGTGGGTCCCGCCGATAATGGTTATGTTTTCTGGAAAAGTGATAATACAGGTTTCTGGATAACAGGATTCAGACCCGAAGGGGGAATTTGTGCAGGCGTTAATGTGCACGATAATCCACAGGAATTGTTAATAGGTGTCCCGGCAACCTATGGAAGTGTATTTAATAATAATGCACGTTGGGAACTGCCACTGAATAAAAATGCTTCCAATGTAGATACTTTTTATGTACGTGTTATCAAAAAAGTAATTACTGCTGATGCCTGTGGCTCATTAACTACACCTTATGGTGTTTACCCTAACGTCCTGCGTGAACACGAATATGTTATCACTGTTGACAGTGTGTATGGTAGAATGGCAGGTTATACTGTTTACTCTATTGAATACAAAAGAGATACTTTAAATAACTATACTTATCTTGCTAATGGCATCGGTTATCCTGCCTGTATTGTTCACGCAGACAAGAATAATGTCGTCAAAGATGTAGAGTATTATTCAGGTACATATTCCGGTATAAACGATAATGTTGCTTCTGAAGCACAGTTTTCTGTATATCCGAACCCTTCAAATGGTAATATAACTGTTGAGATACCCCGGAATAATTCTAACGCCGACAACCAAATCTCTATCTATAATTCTCTCGGTAGCCTGGTATGGCAGAAAAATACTTCTGAAGTTTTAGTTAATATTGATTTACAGAGCTTTTCAAAAGGAATTTACTTTGTGAAAATCTTTAACAGTGAGAGAAATTATTCAGAAAAAATTGTAATTCAATAATAACTTTTCTATTAGAAAATCTGTATTATCCGATTAAACCTAAAGGATGTAAATTTAAACAATCATTTTTTGCCTCTTCCCTACGAGAAGAATTGATTTTCAATAATTTACATCCTTTAGAAATGCTTTTCTGAGAATACTATTTTTATCGAACGACTATTAATAAATATTTTGAACCAGAAAACCAGATTGCTTTTCTTAAACATTGTATATTTGAATTAAATTTTAAATAAAAAACGGCTTCTTTAAATAAATTCTCAAACCATGAAAAATTACTTCATTACATTTACTTTGGTTATGACGGTGTTCTTAGCATCTGTTGCTAAAGCCCAGCCCGCTCTGCTCTGGCAGAAAACTTACGGAGGAAGCGGTCATGAATATGCCTGTAAAACCATTCCTTCATCTGATGGTGGTTTTGCTTTTGTAGGATTTTCCGAATCATCTGATGGTGATGTGTCAGCAAACCATGGTGGTGAAGATTTATGGGTTGCCAAAACAAGTGCTTCTGGAACAATCCAGTGGTCTTTTCTTTTTGGTGGTACCGCCGATGAAGAAGGGTATGACCTGGTGCAAACAACCGATGGCGGATTTATGGTGGCGGGCTGGACCGACTCTTATGATGGTGATGTTACAGGGCATCATGGCACAAGCAGTAGTGATATATGGTTATTAAAACTTACGGCAGCCGGTGCATTAAGTTGGGCAAAATGCTATGGTGGCACCAGTGATGACGAAGCAAAAGCTATTGTAAAAACATTGGACGGTAACTTTTATGTATCAGGTTCAACCTATTCAAACGACGGTGATGTAAGCGGCAATCATGCAAATTATTATGCTGATTTCTGGGTTATAAAAATAGATGCCTCTGGAACATTACTTAATCAAAAATGTGTGGGCGGAACAAATTATGATGAGGGAATAAATATGGCTTTGACTTCCGACAATGGATGCATCCTTTGCGGAAGAACAGGGTCCGGCGACGGTGATGCTGTTGGGTATCATGGCGGGTCCGATATGCTTATTGCCAAATTAGATGCCTCTTTTACAGTAGAATGGTCAAAATGTTATGGTGGCACGGAAACAGAAGAATGTAATGCCATCGTTCAGCTGACAGACGGTAGTTATACTGCCTTAGGCTATACCAGTACGCATAATAATGGCGATATTACTGGTCATCATGGGGCGCAGGGTGCTGATGATTTCTGGCTTATTCACCTGACATCTACAGGCGCATTAAGCTGGGCAAAATGCCTTGGCGGCAGCGGCGATGATCAGGCTAATGGACTGGCTGCTACTGCAGATGGTGGTTATATTCTCACAGGGCTCACTAATTCTACCGATGGTGACGTGACAGGTTTTCATTCTGCCATGTTTGAACCAGACGTATGGATAGCCAAGGTGAATGCCGGTGGAACACTCCAGTGGCAACGTTGTTGCGGCGGCACTGGCCAGGATGAAGCTTTCAACGTATTCGAACTCAGCAACGGCGTTTATGTGGTTACTGCATTCTCCTACTCTGCCGATTATGATGTAACCAACAACCATGGCAGTGCCGATGGGTGGATATTTAAAGTGTCTGGCAGTACTGGTATTGAAGTATATGATGAAGGCATGTTGATGGCGTTGTATCCTAATCCCACAGCTTCTCTGCTCAACATTGACCTTCAACCATACACTGGAACATTATATGTACAAATTATTAATGCTTACGGACAGTTACTTTATGAAAAAACCCTTTTTGATGATTTAACCATTGATTTAAGTGATATGCATTTGAACAATGGACAGTATTTTTTAAAGATAAATGACGGAAAGCACTTTGCTGTAAGAAAATTTATTATTTCATATTAATTTCTTCTAACAATTAATTATGAAAAACAAATCAACATTTTTCGTATATATTTTTATGCTTTTATTAATGTCATTTTGTTGCTTTAGCAATTTATCTGCTCAGTATAAAAGAACAGATTCAACACAATTAATAATAAAAATAAATGATTTTGTAAAAAATATTGACCGTCAAATTCTGGGAATAAACCAAAATCCCCAGTTTAAAGTTGTTGTATTAAATAATGAAGATTTTTTAGATTCCTCTTTTATTAAACAACCCGGCAAAGGTTCCGGAAAGCTTACAGGATACTTTATAAACAGCTCTATATGTAAAATTCGCGAGTATATTGCCATCAACCTTTTACACGATAGGGCCACAACTGAATACTATTTCTCGGACGGTAAACTGATTTTTGTAAATGAAACCGAAGACTACGGTCCTGACATTATAATTGACAGCTCCGGCACTGTTGACCATAAAAAGAATAAATCCGACTTCGAGGGGAAATATTATTTTGACAATGATAAGATTATTAAATCCTATAAAAAAGGACAACAACACATTATCCCCAATGAAATGTATTTTGATTCCCAGTCGAAAGATGGCCAATTAATACTTTCTGCACAGAAATACATGGGCTTGCTGACGGATAAAATAAAGCAATAACAAATGCAGATTTAACGGTTCAGCCTGTTTTTACACAACCTCTAATGAAGGTATTAAATCTACTTTGAATATCTATTTTATTAACAACTTCCTTGACAAAAACTCACAAAATTTCACATCTTTAAAAATCTTTTAATATGTTAAGTTTGGTTAAAATTTCATATTTTATAAAAATATAGTATATTTTTGACGAAAATATACTATAAAAATAGGGGATTATATACATATATCTCTAGTGAGAGATTTCTATAAACCCTTGTAAAGTTGTGAATTACAATAATATAAAAAATAATTTTATTAAAAAATATTTAATGAAATTAGTTTTTCTTTATTGGGTATTTATATTACATCATTGCTCTGATTTTTATGTGTACTTGATGAAATTTGGTTAGAATTTTTTGATTAACAATATTTATATGAATTTATTTATTACAGGAGTAACTGGCTTTCTCGGAGGGGAACTACTGGTAGAATTGGCTAAAAAGACTGAAATAGAAAAGATTTTCTGCCTGGTAAGGTCTCAGAATGAAGAGAATGCACGGTTGAGATTAAAAAAAATCTTTGACCTGCATGGTGATTATTTTGACCCCAAAAGAATAATTCCTGTCATAGGAGAATTAGCAGACAATCAGTTGGCATCGAAATTAATAAACAATACTAAATTAAATGATATTGATACAATTATTCATGCCGCTGCAAACACCTCATTTTCTAAAATTTATGATGAATTAGTAGAAAAAGTCAATATTGGTGGAACCAAACAAATATTGGAATGGACCAAGACATTAAAAAATTTAAAACTTTTCACATATATAGGAACTGCAACAATTTGTGGGACATCAGTTAAGAATTGTCTTGTTACAGAAGATATGTCTCCCAATTTAGATTCAAAACATCTTGTAAAATATTCTTATACCAAAATGATGGGAGAGCTTCTTTTAAGAAATTATCTTCCTTCAGAAAAAATCTTAGTTGTCAGACCTTCTATTATAATGGGCGATAGCAGGCCCTGGATTCCCCGCTCTTATGTTATTTTATGGGCTTTGGCTACCCTTAATGAATTGAGACTCATCCCGGCAAGTGCTGATAGTAAACTGGATATTATCCCTATTGATTATGCCGCAAAATCAATTATTGAGCTGGTTTTTAATAATAAACGTAAATATAACGTTTACCATATTTCATCAGGCCCTGACTCCGCAACCACTCCTGAAAAAGCAACAAATGCCATCAAAGATTTCTTCCCTGAAAAACCGGACTTTAAGTTTGTTACCAAGGAACTAATGGCTGACATGAAAAAATGGACAAAAAATGGTGTTATAATTAGCGAACAAAGTCATTTATTCCAGCATAGAGACTATCTGAATTACTGGATAAATAACTTTGGCGACAATACCAAATTAAGAATACTTTTTTATGCCTTAGAACCATATATTGATTTTATAGAATTAGTCCAGATTTTTGATAACTCCAGATTACTCGAAGACACTAACATGGGACATTCAATTCCTGCTCATGAGTATTTAAAAACTACCGGAAAATATATTGCATCAATTAATGTATTCGAGGGCGCTATTGACCCTTAAGAATTATCATGAAATTCCTTATACATCTTAAATGTTTCCTTTTTTCAATATCTTTCACATTGTTATTTGCATTTTCCAATGCACAAACAGGATGGGTGCAGGTTAATGCCTTTGGAACCAATCCCGGCAATTTACTTATGTATCGTTATGTACCCGCTAATATTCCCGCTATTGCTCCATTAGTAGTAGTATTACACGGTTGTACCCAAAATGCATCAGGTTATTCAGCTTATTCTGGCTGGGACACTCTTTCGAGTCATCACAAATTCTATGTAATTCATGCAGAACAGCAATATCTTAATAATTTCAATTTCTGTTTTAACTGGTTTCTCCCTACCGACTATAGCCGTGGTCAGGGAGAAGCATATTCTGTAAAACAGATGATTGATTACATGAAAAGCCATTTTAGTATTGACAGCACCAGAGTTTTTGTTACTGGTTTATCGGCAGGGGCTTGCTTAACCACTGTGATGCTGGCAGCATATCCAGAAGTTTTTGCTGCCGGTGCTATCATGGCGGGCACACCTTACAAGTCAGCCACTGATGCTACTTCTGCAACAAATGTTATGTACGGACTGGTTACTAAAACACCGGCTCAGTGGGGTGACTCTGTCAGAAGTGAAAATCCATCTTATACAGGTAACTATCCTAAAGTTGCCATTTTTCAAGGGACAAGTGACATTACAGTGAACCCTGTAAATGCTTCAGAACTCGTGAAACAATGGACAAATGTGCATAATACTGATCAGGTGGCAGATTCTATAAATTCATCATTTAATGGAAATGCCAATGTTGAGATGAGACAATATCACGATGTTTCTGGAAAAACTGTGGTTCAAACTTACATTATCAACTACATGCAACACGGCATAGCTGTTGACCCGGGGACATGTTTTCAGCAGGGAGGTACAACAGGATTAAATTCATATTCTTATGATGAAAATTTTTACTCTTCCTTCTGGGCAGCTGAATTTTTCGGCATCATCAACAACCCCTATTCTATTAGTGGACCTATTACAGTAACATACGGACAATCGAATATTACATTCTCAGTCCCTTTTCATGCGTGTTCAACATACTACTGGAGTTTTCCTTCAGGAGTAACAGTTATTTCAGGGCAGGGTACCAACCAAATTACTGTAACTTGGGGCAACATTTCAGGTTTCGTCACTGTTATTGAAACAGAATCGGGTTCCTGTATTGTAGGACCCGTTGAATTATACATAACAGCTACTGTGAATACCGGTATTGGTGAAAGTGCCACTGAAATAAATGTATTTCCCAATCTGGCAGAAAATACTGTAAGTATAATATCATCATTAGAAAGTTATAATGTGTTTGTGTATGATCTGACGGGCAAGCTCATACTTACTGCGAACAACCAAACCAACAAAGCAATTATCCATCTTCCCGAAAATATGCGACAGGGAATATATATGCTGAGAATAGTAGCAGGGAACAGGTCTTATAGCAGGAAATTTATAAAGATTTAGGTCTATCCCTAGAATTAACCTCTGGAATGTATGGCATCACTGCAAAATAAGCCTAACCAGACATAAGCTACAATTTTTTTTAAATATTAATATGCTGAAATTAGTCTTATCTTAATCCTATAACTGAATCCGTAGGATTAATATATTTATATTTATAGAAAACATTGAAACACAGGAATATTCGACCCCATCGGGGTCGCACTACTGCAATTATCCGAATTCTACAAATAAGAAATCTCCATTGAATTGATATGGACTTATAAAAGATCGCTACTGTACAAAACTCATCCCCTACCCTCTAAACAATAGGTTTAAAATCCATATTCAGAAATGATGGAGCTTTCTCTTTACAGTTCAGCATGCACTGGTCGCAGATGGAAAGCTCTCCTTTGAGGCGTTTAGACACCATATTGTCCAGCCTGTTGCGGAGGGCTTCGATAGCTATTTTGTCAACCACTTCAGAGGCAAAGGCATACATGAGCAACATGCGGGCACTGTGTTCACAGATACCTCTCGAACGAAGATAAAACATAGCCTCAGGGTCCAGCTGCCCTACAGTAGAGCCATGACTGCATCTGACATCATCGGCATATATCTCTAGTTGTGGCTGCGAGTTGACCTGAGCCGTATCTGTAAGCAGAATATTATTATTCGATTGGTATGCATTGGTTTTCTGTGCATCTCTGCGTACAAGGATACGCCCGTTAAATACAGCCCTGGCGTCATCGTCGATAATACCCTTGTAAAGCTGATTGCTGCTACAATGTGAAGAAGCATGGTCAACAAAAATCTGGTTGTCCACATGCTGTTTACGGTCAACAAGATACAAGCCTTTAAGGTCAGCATCAGCATTTTTTCCGTTAAGTTTCACATTAATGCTGTTTCTGATCAAACCGCCATTAAGGATAAGCGTATTAGTGGACAGGCGCGCATCTTTTTCAAGTTTTGCATTAATGGTTGTGAAAAGAGCTGAATCACTGTCTTTATTCTGCATCTTGTAATGGTCAACATGAGCATTTTCGTCCATAAAAATTTCGGTCACTGAATTAATGAAACTTAAACGATGATTCACCGAATGATCGCAATGCACAATGGTAAGCTTACTGTTCTTACCGGTAATAAATAAGTTGCGTGGATGAGTAATTACATTTTCCTGAGCATCAATGATGTTAATAATCTGAATAGGTTTATCAATAATCACATTATCGGGCACATAAATAAAAATGCCATCTTGCGCATAAGCTGTATTTAATGCTTGTAAAGCCTCATTTTCTATGTCTGTATTTTGTGCAAAATATTTTTCAACAATGTCAGGGTACACTTTCATTGCTTTGTTCAGGCTGCCTATAATAGTGCCGTTGTCCAACACACTGATGTCTGACGTACGACTCAAAAACCATCCGTTAAATTGAATGACTGTATATGTATCCATTTCCGGAAATTCACACTGAAACAATTTCTCTATATCAATTATTTCTGTGGACGGATTTAAATAATGATTGTACGAATTCTCAATAATCTTACTTATATCTGTAAAGCGCCAGTTTTCAAGTTTATTGTGCGGAAATCCCATCAAACAAAAATTATCAAACGCCTTTTGTTTAATACTTTTAATAGTCTCAGAAAAACTATTTAAAAGGATGTCCTTGTTAATCTCAAAATCTTTTGTAATTATATCTTTTAGCATAGTGCTTTAATTTTAAATAGTTACTTTTTTAAGTATAGAGGAATAGGGTATAAAGGTATAGAGGGCTAAAGTCATGTTTTTAATTAATTGGTTGTGTGTTTTTGAGTAATAACAAATTTTATATAACCATTAAGAGTTGCTTTAGCATCTTCTATCAAAGAAATACCTTTTTCAAAAATTTCTTTGTCTATAAACTCAAAATCAAAACAGGAAATAAGGTAATCTTTCAATTCATAAATGGATCCTCTTGATATACGATAAAACTGTATTCCTTCTTGATAATGAAAACGGCTATACCCTTCAGAAATGTTTGCTGTTCCACTTACACTGGCTTTACGGATTTGCAAATTCAGATTAAATTTTTCTTCAGCAGGAAGATGCGGAATGACTTCTTTATAAAAAAATAACTTCACCAGTCTTGCTTTTTTCCATGCGTCAAGTGTTGTAAAATCTTTTTGGGCATTATATTTTACAAAAACATCTTCCACATTTATATCATCTTTTTGATCAACAATATATTTCTTTGTCTTATTCATAATTTTTTCCTTATTATTTATACCTTATCCCTTTATACCTTCCCTTCCCTTATACCTTCCTACCCTATACCTTCCCTTATACCTTATACCTTCCCTTATACCTTATACCTTCCCTTATACCTTATACCTTCCCTTATACCTTTATACCCCTTCCCTTCCCTTATACCCTATACCTTTATACTTTCCCTTATTCTCCATCCCTTCCTTTATACCTTATTCTCCCTTATCCGAACTACAAACCCATCTCTTCCTTGATCCAGTCGTAACCTTTCTCTTCCAGTTCGAGCGCAAGCTCTTTAGAACCCGTCTTCACGATACGTCCTTTATACAATACATGGACAAAATCGGGTATAATATAATCGAGAAGCCTTTGATAATGGGTAATGACAATGGTAGCGTTATCTTTATTCTTGAGAAGGTTAATGCCATTGGCAACAATTCTCAATGCGTCTATATCAAGTCCTGAATCTGTTTCATCAAGAATTGACAATGTGGGTTGCAGTACAGCCATCTGAAAGATTTCATTTTTTTTCTTTTCCCCACCGGAAAAGCCCTGATTGACAGAACGACTGGCTAAGGTGGTTTGCATCTCAACAATTTTCTTTTTTTCGTTTAACATAGCCAGAAATTCGTTGGCAGGCATTGGCTCAAGCCCCTTGTGCTTACGTATTTCGTTGACAGCTGTTTTAAGAAAATTGGTTATACTTACACCTGGTATTTCTACAGGATATTGAAAACCCATAAAAATGCCTTCTCTGGCTCTTTCTTCGGGTGCCATGCCCAAGATGCTTTTACCTTTGTAAATTATATCCCCTTTTATTACGTATCCCTCTTTACCTGCAATAACATTGGCCAGGGTGCTTTTGCCTGTTCCGTTAGGCCCCATTATAGCATGTACTTCTCCTGCTTTTACTTCGAGGTTAAAGTTCTGTAAAATAACTTTTCCATCTATCGATACTTCTAAATTCTTAATTTTTAACATGACTTTATATTTGTTTTTTATTTTTATTAACCAACTCTATTTCAACTACTTATTTTAGACTTCCGACTTCCGACTTCCGACTTCCGGCTCCCGGCTCCCGGCTCCCGACATTATCCCACACTGCTTCCAAGACTTATTGATAGTAACTTCTGAGCTTCAACAGCAAACTCCATAGGCAGTTTATTTAATACTTCTTTGGCATAACCGTTCACAATTAAAGCTATAGATTGCTCGGTATCAATGCCTCTCTGATTGCAGTAAAACAACTGGTCATCCGATATTTTTGAGGTTGTGGCTTCGTGTTCTACTACAGACGATTTATTATTGACCTGGATATAGGGGAATGTATGTGCACCACACTTATCACCCAGTAATAAAGAGTCGCACTGCGTATAATTGCGTGAGTTGACGGCATTCTTAGTCATCCTCACCAGGCCCCTGTAACTGTTATTGCTTCTGCCTGCAGAGATACCTTTGGAAATGATAGTACTTTTAGAATTTTTACCAATGTGAATCATCTTAGAGCCTGTGTCGGCCTGCTGATAATTGTTGGTAACTGCCACCGAATAAAATTCGCCAACAGATTCATTGCCCATGAGCACACAACTGGGGTATTTCCATGTTATTGCCGAGCCTGTTTCAACCTGTGTCCACGATATTTTAGAGCGGTATCCTTTACACAATCCTCTTTTGGTAACAAAATTATAAATACCCCCTTTGCCTTCTTTATTGCCTGGATACCAGTTCTGTACTGTTGAGTATTTAACCTCAGCATTGTCGAGGGCTATTATCTCAACGATAGCAGCATGCAGCTGGTTCTCATCTCTTTGTGGAGCTGTACAACCTTCCATATAACTCACGTAACTACCCTCTTCGGCTACAATAAGTGTCCTCTCAAACTGACCAGTATTAGCAGCATTAATTCTGAAATAAGTAGAAAGCTCTATAGGACACCTGACACCTTTTGGAATATAACAAAAAGAACCATCACTGAAAACCGCCGAATTAAGAGCTGCAAAATAATTGTCGTTATAGGGAACAACGCTTCCAAGGTGTTTTTTTATCAAATCCGGATATTCCTTAACAGCCTCGCTGAAAGAGCAAAAAATAATACCCTTTTCCGCCAGGGTGCTTTTAAAAGTTGTAGCTACTGAAACACTATCCATCACCGCATCAACAGCAACCCCTGCGAGTACCTTCCTTTCATCTAAGGATATGCCTAATTTTTCAAAGGTTGCCAATAATTCCGGGTCGGCATCATTGAGACTGTCTATTTTAGAAGTCTTTTTAGGGGCTGCATAGTAAATAATATCCTGATAATCAATAATCGGGTATGCTAAATGGGCCCACTTAGGTTCTGTCATGGTAAGCCAGTGCCTGTACGCTTTCAGTCTGAACTCAAGCATAAATTCAGGCTCTTGCTTTTTTTTGGATATCCCACGCACAACTTCTTCTGATAATCCCCTGGCTATGGTGTCTGTTTCCACATCAGTTACAAATCCCCATTTATAGTCGTTTTGGGTAACATCACTAAGTATTTTATCTGTACTTTCCTGCATAAAAAAATTTATATTTTTATTTAGATTGATTTAAAGTAACACAAAATTAGTAATTTTTTCGAAATAATTAAAAACCAGAAGAAAAAAAGAATTCTAACTTTGCATCTTGAATTATTTCAAACTATGAGTCCAGATATTGTTGTACTTAATGGCAGCCCTGAAAATGAACAGGGAAATACAGCTTTTCTGAGCCAATATTTAATTAAAGGATTAAGGGATTCAGGAAGGGAAATAACAGAAATTTATCTGTACGACCTTAAACCCGGTTTTTGTAAAGGATGCCACAATTGCTGGAAAACAGGATCCTGTGTTTATGATGATGAGATCTCTGATGTTATTAAGAAGATTATAAAATCTAATTTGATCATTTGGGCAACACCTCTTTATTTCTGTACCATGACAGCATTTACCAAGATGGTATTGGAACGGGTTTCTCCAATTATTTCGCCCTTCATTGAAAAAGACTCACACAACGAAGACCATCATTACAGAAAAGACAATCCTTCTTTCGGACTTTTTTCAACTTGTTTTTATCCTGATATTAAACACTTTGATAATTTGTGCCAGCTGTTTAAAGATTTTTGCCTTAATATGAATGTTGATTATAATTTCGAGTTGTGTATTCCTGCTGCACCCTATCTGATTAGTTACAAGGATAAATACGAAAAGTATTTCGAATCAATTTATGAAACCGGCAAGTTTTATGGGAAAAATAATTTTGTATCTAAAGACCTCAAAGAGAAAACATCAGAAAAAATTGTCGATGAAAATGATATTTTCAAATACCATAACAAAATGTATTAGATTTTACTGTTTGCCAATTCTTTAATTAACAATCAGTTGCCCACTCTCCAACACCGCTGTATCATTAATCCACCGGTAAAAATAAACTCCGGAAGGTAGATTATTCCGACCTATAACAAAACTACTTTCGTCAGGAGAAATGTCTTTTTTAAAAACTATTCTGCCAAAAGTGTCATACATATAAAAAACACCTGAATTTCTGTATTGTTGTGGTATTTCAGCAGTTGCCCGTAGAGAAAATGGGTTGGGATAAATTTTTATTTTCTGAGTTTTATCCCTTGTAGTTTCATCAATACCATTATAAGGCTCCGATAAGCCATCAACACCTGTTTTAACAACAAATATATTGCTCAGGCAACCACCAAACCCACTTGTAGAACCCACAATAATATAACCCCCATCAAGGGTTTGTTTTATACAATTGGCACTATCCGGGTAAATACTGCCATGAGATGTAGAATAGTGCCACTGCCCATCAGGAAACATCTTATAAAAATAAACATCTTGAAAACCAGGACCTTCCGTAATGCCACAAAGCACATAACCGCTATCTGTTGTCAGATCCAGTGAATAAGCCCTCTCATAGGTATGCACCCCGCCGTTTGCAATATACCATTGCTGATTGCCGGCAGAATCTGTATAAATAAGATAATAATCATCCAGCCCCATACCAAAACTAGATGTATAGCCCCCCATGACTATATCTTTATTATAACGCTCCCTTACACCAAAAACTTTTTCAACGCTATCGCCACCATAAGTCTGGTACCACAAAAAATTACCAATACTGTCATACCGCACCAAAACTGCATCATAATCGCCGGCACCAAAACTATTTGTATATCCTGCAATAATAATATCACCATTCTGGCACACATCAATACAAGTAGCTACATCTTCGTATGCCCCGCCGAAAGTTCTTGTCCAAAGCGTATCTCCCTGGTTGTTCAATTTTAAAAGATACATATCCTTCTGCCCTAACCCATAGCTGTAAGTGCTGCCACATAAAAGAAAACCCCCGTCGTGGGCTATAGCCGCATCCATCCCAAAATCCCAATCATGGCCGCCATAATATTTTTCCCATTGCTTGTTACCAAGTGAATCTGTTTTAAGCGCTACAACATCATAGCCATCACCGGCAACTTTATTAGTATAACCTGTTATCAGAAAGCCTTTGTCGGGTGTTTTTTTCAAGCTTTCAGCCCAGAAAAGGGCTGAATCGCTATAAAGCTTATCCCACACATAACCCCCATGTTTATCAATTTTGAAAAGATATATGTTGTTGATGCCGGAATTACCCGAAACATTAGCCAGTATGACGTATCCCGTATCCGCCTCCTGATGAACACTCATGCCAGAATTATAGCTGAAATTGCCATACGTATGATTAAATCTTATGGGCGTTTGTGTATAAACATTAATGCTTATAACTGCTAAAAAGAATAAAATAAGTTTTTTAATATAAAACATGTTACATAATACTTTTCTTAATTCTTACAAGTTTCTCGAGCAAAGCAGGCAATTTATCCAGAAGCAACATATTGGCACCATCAGAGAGAGCCTTCAGTGGTTCGGGATGTGTTTCAATAAAAAGACCATCAACGCCACTTGCAATGCCTGCTTTGGCAATTGTCTCTATCATCTCGGGCTGTCCGCCTGTTACACCACTCACCTGATTGGGCTGCTGCAATGAATGTGTCACATCAAGAACCACAGGCACGCCAAAACTTTTCATGACAGGAATATTTCTGAAGTCAACCACCAGGTCGTTATATCCGAACATGCTGCCTCTTTCAGTAAGCATCACCTTTGTATTGCCTGCATTCCTTACTTTTTCAACAGCATACTGCATAGATAAAGCAGACATAAACTGACCTTTTTTTATGTTAACCACCTTACCCGTATGGGCAGCGGCAATAAGCAAGTCAGTCTGCCGGCACAAAAAAGCAGGTATCTGAAGTACGTCCACATATTGCGCCGCTATAAACGCTTCTTCTGCCGTATGAATATCTGTGAGGGTTAAAACATTTAATGCCTTTCCAATGCCTTTAATTATTTCGAGGGCTTCGATGTCGCCTATACCGCTGAAAGAAGATGCCTTGCTGCGATTAGCTTTGCGATACGAAGCTTTAAAAATATACATAATACCTGTCTGGTTACATGCTTGCTGGGCTTTGGTTGCTATCTGAAGCGAAACACCTTCGTTTTCAACAACACAGGGGCCTGCTATAAGGAAAAAATTTGAATTGTCTGATGGTATCATTTTTATTAAAAATTATATAATTGTTTACTTGAAAAGATTTAAAATACATTTATGTTTTTTACTAACATTCATAAAGTCACTGCTTTCAAAACTTTTAGGACCATAGCCAAGCTTTCTGACGATTCTAAAATAATAACCTTTGCCGTTGAACTTACTGCCATCGATAAAAGGGGTTAAGTAATCAGAACCTATGGTGCAATTGTATTGTTTAATGTTTAATCCCAGATCGAGCCCTGCATTTAAACCCGAATAACCGCCGTAGCTCAATGTAGGAGAAATCATCAGCCATGGAAGCACATTGATTTTAGTATCAACAAAATAATAGGGCTTATAAGCTGCGTTAAAAACACTTTTCATCCCTGCCCCTATCTGAACATTCTTGCTAAGTTCCCCACAAAAATACAACTGCATAGTCATGGGTAAAAGACTCGTATATGCTTTGTTTTCTATAAACTTATTTATCTTGTTTTTTATGGAATCTTTGTTTAAATCTTTTGTCGAAGCACTTATGTCGAGAATATCTTTTATCTCAATGCCTTCGAAAATAAAAGCAGTATCTTTCTTTAACACATCAGAATATGGTTTAAGCCACCTCACAAAGCCTATATCGGTAAAAGCAACACTAAAATTATATCCCTTATCATATTTTAAGTTGTAATAGCAATCAATACCTGCTCCCAGTCCGTTAGCAATCTTTATTTTACTGTCCGAATTATTTTTTACCGACTGGTAAATCATATCCAGCTTTGTATCAAGCAAAGCACCTTCCGGATCTGTATAAAAATGAGCATTGCTGATTCGGATGTTGTCTTGCGAAGTGCCTATATTTAGAGATAAAACACCCAGAAATGTATGCTGGAAACTGCCTGTATTAATTTGCTTTACAATACCGCCTTTTAACTGAGAAAAACCGGTGTAAGACATAAAATTATCTTTTACGAATAGTGTATCACCTGCAAATTGCTTGTTGCCGGCAAAAAACATTTTAAAAAGACAATCGTTGAATTTTAAATCTGCAATATTTTTATTCTCTATTGCAAAATAATAGGCCACAGTAGAACCACCCTCATCGGCAGGCATCACACAAGACAGTTTAAAATTGCCATAAGCTCCAAAAACATTGGTGGGCGTGAGGTCTTTAAATGCAGGGTTTTTTATATCATCGCTCAGATAAGCACCCTTAAAGTAATTGTTTATAAAACTGTTACTCACCGTTGGAGAGCCAAGAAAATAGGAGCTCTCAAAGGCTATCATCGGCGACTGTAAATCATAAAGCCATTTGGTGGTATTTTGGCCAAACAACATGAGGCTTGAAATAAAAGAAATCAATATGATGCTTATTCTTTTCAAGTCGGTACTCATTATTGTTGAACACTAAAATCAAAATCACCTGTCAGTTTGAGGTCTATTTTATAAAAATCATAAAGCTTAAGATACTGGCTGTTGTTGGTTTGAAAAATCACTTTCACAGCCATTTTTTTTGTATCATACAATTTGTTGAGTTTACTTGCGGGCAATGGCGCATTCATAACAGTTCTCCTGGCGGCACTCACAATGTTGTTGCCACCCAACGGCGCAGCCAAAACAAGGTTATTGAAAAGCAGCGAATCCACAACAGCATTGTTATTGTCTATCATATACAGCTGAAGCCTGGCATCAAAAGGAAAGCCGTTGTCAGCAATAATATTAAAAGTGCCCCTGGTTATTGTATTCTTGTCGGAGCTGTTATTAAAATTAAATTTTACCGTATCAATAAGGGTAAGCGCATTGGCTTTTAATGATAAGGGGATGTCGAGGTTAAGCAGCAATTTCATGCCATGTCCATAATAATAAAAATCATTACCACCAGAGATATTACCCATAGGGTTGGTCTGACCTTTTATTTTGAAAGAAATCTTGTTGGGCATATTATTAAACATCTGCTTTATGTTCGCATTATCGAAATTTATAGGGTAAACAGTAGGCAACACAGGGTCTGAAGGATTTCCCGTTTCAGAAGCCCGCATCACATTTATACTCTGTCCTAAAATAGACGAATGTAATAAAACACTTTGACCCGTACCAGAATTTATAGACGCTATTTCATCTATAACCATCTGGGCATCAACACCAAAACCATTAACAATATCAAGGGCAATACTTAAGTTCTCTATATTAACCGACCCTGATTTGAAAATACTGAAAACACCTACCCCGGAATTATCATCCAGATTGATATCTACCTGACTGAAATAACCTTTGGCATAATCAATTACAAATTCATCAAAGTTAACATTGGTAACAAAAACGTTTTGTGGTGTAACCTGTGTAGCCACACCATTGGGATTTAATCGAGCCTTCAGGTTGGTACCTATAAGGTTGGCTCCCAATCCGTTAGCGCCTCTCATATCCAAAGTAAAGCCCGAAATATCTATCTTTTTAGTAAGAACATAAGGCACATTAGTAGCTGCCGGTATAAGTTCGGTAAATTCAAAGGAAGCGCCATCCTTCTTAGCCAGAGGGATAGAATAGGTCATCAATATGGCTTCTTTTACCGAGTTGCTCACCTGAAATTTTAAAAACCCGTTTTTTATTTTTATTGTTGTCAGCTTGGCATCGCCGAATTTATAGGCCTTTTGTTCACTTTTGTTTAAAAACAACTGCCCTGGTTGCAGTGTCAGGTTAAAAGGTGACTGATATACCTGACTGGTAATAGTATCGGGAACTTCCAGAATAGAGTCGGGAGAGTAACTATAAAGTACTTTGTTATAAACAATATGAATTTGATTGTTGGTGTCGTTCGACAAAAGGGAATCGGGTAAAAAACTATCAATGCCCAAAGTGGTTTTAAATAACGGGGCTAATATAGATACATCCCACGAGGGTTTCAGCGGTGCCTTAAGGCAAGAGGCAAAAACCAATAAAACAAAAAAGAGAGGGATTAACAGCTTTTTTATCATAGCGCATAAAAGTAGCATGTTTTTATTTTCAACATGCAATTAAAACGCTAATTTACAAAAATATTTCTTTATGTATGAGTTGTTTTATTAATTTGTTTATACCCTAAACCTTTCATAAAGGCAGCATCTAAACTATAAAAACTTGAACTTTATAATAATAAACCAATTAAAAAAGCAGCAAAAATTAAATGTAATTGATAATAAAAAACATAACCTCTTATTAACAAGACAGCTATAAACCATGCTGCTTAAAACAAAAAATATTTCTTCAAAATCTTTCCGTTTATCATTATTTTTTATATATTTATAGAATTAATAATTACTCGTATTTTTATAACTGTTTCTTGCTTAAACGCTATAAATAAAAGACGAAAACCCTTTTCTCTGACTTCATTCTTATATTATTTAATAAAAGTGCTTATGAAAAACCTAATCACAAAAATATTTATCATAATAATACTTGTCTTTGCACAAAACGCAATAGTGCATGCTCAAAATTTAGTTCCAAACTGGAGCTTTGAAGACACTGTTGCTTGTCCGATTGGAATTAATCGAGTTGGGGATGCTTTTGGGTGGATAAATTTTAGAGGTACGCCAGAATATTTTAATTCTTGCGCTACTCCACTTTCACATGTTTCTGTTCCTTCAAACTCTTCCTTTGGTTACCAGTGTCCTGCTAATGGCAATGCTTATTGTGGACTTATTGCTTACGCAACAGGGCTACCTAATTGGCATGAATTTTTTGGAATACAATTGTCAAATCCGCTTATTTCAGGGCAAAAATATTACGTGTCTTTTAAAGTAAGTTTATCAGACCAATCCCTTTGTGGCTGCAATAAACTAGGGGTGTTGTTTTCTTCTGTTAAACTTCCTTTAGATACTTTTGGCACCACCACGCTTATAAATTTTGCTCATATTTATACTAATCAAATAATCATTGATACTATAAGTTGGACGACAATTCATGGTTCGTTTGTAGCAGATTCAAACTATAAATATATTATAATCGGAAATTTCTTTGATGACTCAAGTACCGATACTATAAGATTATACCCAATTACACTTTGCTCCTCCTACTATTTTATAGATGACGTTTGTGTTTCGATTGATTCTCTAACTTGCGAAATTCCTAAAGGACATAATGTATGTGATACTACAGTAAGTATTTTCGAAACAAATCTAAACAAAGAAACATATATAATTTATCCAAATCCATCCAATGGAAAAATATTAATTGAATTACCTTATATCAATGAGGCAACTATAAGTATTTATAATTTATTAGGTCAATTAAAGTGGGTAAAAATTTTTTTAGATAAAACGATTGCAATTGACTTATTCGGTTTTAAAAGTGGAATATACATAATTCAAATTACACAAAATAATCAAATATTTAATAAAAAACTAATTATTAACTAAAAAATAAAATCATGAAAACAATTAATTTTAGCAATATTATTACTATTCTTTAGCATTAATGCCTTTTCACAGTTGAAGGTTGACCCTTATGGAAGCATAAGTATGGGAATTAATAGTAATCCTGAATTCAAGTGCACCATAAAAGGGAATCTGCTTTTAACTACACATCCTGAGCTTGCTCCAGCAAATAATTCTGTTGTTGAATTAAGAATAAAAGTAGGTAATGGTGCACCAGGTGTAAATATTGGATCAAATTGTGGCAAAATTGCTTTTTATGACCGTTACTCCTACCTTAAATCATTTATTTCTACCTTGGGATATTTTGCCGCATTAAAGGTGAATTTATCCTCAGCAATAGTAATATTGGGCTGCATTTTGGTCAGCTCGTAAGTAAACGTAGTGCCATTTCTGTCGAACACTACAGCGCTGACCAACTCATTGGTTGTTTTATCAATATTCAGACGTACTTTGTAGTATTGTTTCTGTTCGGTAGGTATAAGTTCAATAACATTCACTTTTTTACCTTTTTCTTCTCCTTCTCTTATCAGTTTACTGCGGTGGCCTTTTTCAGAAAGTGAAAATATATTCTGTGGGGTGATGGCATCGTCCGATTCCTCTACAGTATTAATCTGTACTTCATTAGCATCTTTTAAATAGGTCCACGTCGTTTTCCCATCGCATATCACAATCTGTTCAGAAAATTCAAGTCTGTATTTTTCTTTTTTCAGATAAAGCGTGCCATTGATAGTCTGGTCAATCTTCTCTTGTTTATTCTGCATTTTATAAACGAAATCTATTTTAAGTGAGTTGTATGCTTTTATTTTTGCTGAAAGGTCATTCAGAATTGTCTTGGCTTTATCTGTTTCCTGCGCTGCAAGAGAGCTGATAATAAATGCAAAAATAAGTGTAAGCAAAGATATTTTTTTCATGATTAATTAGTTATTAATAAATTTTGTTACAATTCAGGTTTTCTCCTTTCCCTATACCCTTACCCCTCTATACCCTATCCCTTTATACCTTCTTCCCTTTTATCTTTTTCCTTTTATCTTTTGTCTTTCCCTTTCCCCCCTATACCTTATACCTTTATACCTTCTTCCTTTTATCTTTCCCCTTTTATCTTTTATCTTTCCCTTTCCCCCCTATACCTTATACCTCTATACCTTTTTCCTTTTATCTTTTATCTTTCCCCTTTTATCTTTTGTCTTTCCCTATTCCTTTATACCTTCTTCCCTCTATAACTTCTCATTCTGGTCGTTCAAATACTGTTCCAAAGCAAGCATGTCTTTAATTTTGACATCGCGTGCTTTGCTGCCCTCAAAGGGTCCGACAATACCTGCAGCTTCAAGCTGGTCAATGATGCGTCCTGCACGGTTGTAACCCAGTTTAAGCTTACGCTGGATAAGAGATGTAGAGCCTTGCTGATGAACAACAATAAGCCTGGCTGCTTCTTCGAACATCGGGTCTCTGTCGCCGGCTTCTATGGTATTGTTTTCCGATTGTTCATCAACATACTCGGGCAGGTGGAAAGCATCTGCATATCCTCTTTGTGAACCTACGAAATCTGTAATTCTTTCTACTTCGTTAAGGTCAATAAAAGCACACTGCAAGCGAACTATTTCGTTTCCGGTAGAAAGCAGCATATCGCCCTTCCCTATCAACTGATCAGCACCACCCGTATCCAGAATTGTCCGTGAATCAATTTTAGAGATTACCCTGAAAGCCAGTCGTGCAGGGAAGTTAGCTTTAATGGTACCTGTAATGATATTTACAGAAGGCCGTTGGGTGGCAATAATAAGATGAATACCAATAGCACGAGCCAATTGAGCCAACCGTGCAATAGGACCTTCTATCTCTTTGCCTGCCGTCATGATAAGGTCTGCAAACTCGTCAACAATAAGCACTATATAAGGTAAGAACTTGTGTCCTTTTTCCGGATTAAGTTTCCTTGCAATAAACTTGGCGTTGTACTCTTTAATATTGCGCACCTGGGCATCTTTGAGCAAATCGTACCTGTGGTCCATCTCAATACACAAGGAGTTTAAGGTACAGACTACTTTTCGTGTATCTGTGATAATAGCTTCTTCAGTATCAGGTAATTTGGCTAGATAGTGCCTTTCTATTTTAGCAAAAAGGCTTAACTCAACCTTTTTGGGGTCAACAAGCACAAACTTAACCTGAGCAGGATGTTTCTGATAAAGAAGAGATGTAATGACAGCATTAAGACCTACCGATTTACCCTGCCCAGTAGCGCCCGCCATAAGCAGATGGGGCATCTTGGTAAGGTCGGCAACATAACTCTCATTAGAAATTGTTTTGCCCAGACCTATAGGAAGCTCATATTTGTTGTTCTGAAAACGGTCAGAAGCTATAATCGACTTCATTGAGACTATTTCCGGGTTTTGGTTAGGCACCTCAATACCAATGGTTCCCTTGCCGGGTATAGGAGCAATAATACGTATGCCAAAGGCGGACAAACTTAAAGCAATATCATCTTCAAGATTTTTTATTCTCGAAATACGCACTCCGGGAGCAGGTATAATTTCGTAAAGAGTAACGGTAGGACCAATGGTAGCCACAATTTTAATGATCTGAATGGCATAGTTCTTAAGTGTCTCTACAATTTTATTTTTGTTTTTATTAAGTTCTTCACTTTGAACATTAGCTGTTGAGTTGCCATAATCTTCCAGCAGGTCGATGCCGGGGAAAACATAACCGGGGAGATCTAAAGTGGGGTCGTAAGGCTCTGAGACGGGAATATGTTGAATTGTATCTTCTTCTTCGTTTTCTTCCTCCGGTATTATTTTATTCTTGGTTTCTTCTACAGTAAATTCTATATGTGATGTATCAATTTCTATCTCTTGGTTTTCATCAACGGCATCATCCTCACTTTCGGTGCTGGTACGTGTTTCTAAATTAAATTCTACAGTATCATTTTCGTCGTGATTTAAAACTGTAGTCTTTTCTTTTTCTTTATTTTTTAATATATTTTCGTTCTCTGTTTGTTCTTCATCTTCATCTTCATCATCTTCTTTTCTCTTGAAATTAAATAATTTAGCTGATAATAAATTATAAGAGAAAAACGAAAAGACTGTAAGCGTAAAAAACAACAGCAATCCTATGCCAAGTTTTCCCATAAGCTCTACCAGCCACGAAGATATCTGATGCCCAAAAACGCCGCCTAAAATGTTTTGCGGAAATGAAAGGCTATTATAAAAAATGAATCCTAATGTTGTTGAAAGCCATAAAATCCAAAACAAAGTATGCCTGTAGGTTTTTCCCAGGGGTAAAAGCCTGATTTTAAGAAACACCCTTAACCCTGTTATAAAAAATAAAAGTATAAAAGCGAATGAAGCTACCCCGAACCATTTTTTAATAAATAAGTCTGAAAAAAAAGCGCCAAATCTGCCCATCCAGTTGAATACAAGTCCTTTATAAAAAAGAAACTCTGAGAATGAGCTATACAGAAAGCTCTCATCATCCTTACCTGTGAAAAAATAAGAAATAAAGGAAACAAGCAGAAAAATAGAAAAAAGACAAAGGAAAAGGCCAAAAGTTTTATGTACACGCGTATCTTTAAAAAAAGTTATTAAAGATCTGAAAAAACCTTTCTTCTTTACTTTCTTGGTGCTTGGTGTAGAATTTTTAGTTTTATTATTTTTTGCTGCTGCCATTAAAAATAAATCAGTTTTCTGCAAATATATAAAAGATTATGTAGATAGCTTTTATGAAGCAACTAATATTTTGAGAAGATGTTAGAAGTGTCTTAAGTACTTACCTGCCGGTATGCAGGAAGTGCCTTAAGTTATAAGACTGAAGGCATATGACTGGGAAAATGGAATGTTGGAAAATTGGAATGATAGACGACTGGAAAGAAAAAAAATCAAATTAACTTGTGTGCTAAGAGCTGTTTGTCAAAATTGCTGGATATATTTACAACAATTTAGCAATATAACACTTTAACAATTTATTTCAACAAAAATGAAATTTTAATCGTTTGCAGTAAAGCTATATTATTTAAGCGAAAATGTTTTTTATTCGCCACCAAAGATACTCTGCAGCTCTTCTGCCGTAACCTCTTGATAGTCAGTAGGAATCATAAAAACAGTGTCTTTAATTTTTTTGGCTTTAATATCCTTTGCTGTAAACAACATAACCAGGCCATTATTTTCGATGCTGTATTGTAATAAACCGCCTTTAATATCTCTATATGGTGTATCAAAATTAAAGCCTTCACCACCTATTTCAGTAGAGAAATAAACTTCTTCAGTAGTTTCTTTGCCATCTTCATTAGTGAAAACCACGGATGCTTTTGTTCCTTTCATGCCTGCAATATCTTTAGTCTCTTCAGCAACTGTAATTTTTGCCTTGGGGAGGTCGGCGATAGCTTTTTCTATTTCTTCTTTTGTTGATTTAACAGCATATTTCTTATCCATTATGTTAATTAATGATACACTTGATTTTGTTTCAGCATTATTAATTTTAATAATATTCATCATGCCTTGTTGCATATCAACTCTTGACTTTCTGCCACTTATAGTCATAATAATGCTTTTGGGCAGCGATGCAGCAGTTGCCGGATCTAAATCAGTACCAGAATATGTGATTTCATATTCAATAGTTCCTGAAAAAAGCTTTTGAGCCTTTACTGACGCGTTAAAAGAAAGTGCAATAACAGTAATTAAGAGAGATTTGATAATTAATTTCATTGTTCTTGTGGGTTTAAGTTAATTATAAATATTAAATATAACGAGACAAATTTACAAAAATATTAATATGCCATAAAAATTAAATTTGATTAATTCATAAACTTGCGTTTTTGAGAAGTGTCTAAAGTTGGAGTTTTGTCGCTTGTCATTTTAATAAAAATCTTAATTTTGACGGTAATTGAATTTATTATTTACAAAAATGGACAGCGCAACCTTTTGTCTTTTAATTTCTCCTGTTTTTAATCCCGGCAAAGGGAATCTTCTGATGATGGTGCGTGAGCAGGACCCGCCATTAAACCTGGCGATGCTGGCAGCATGGATAAGAGATAAAGGATTTGAAACTTCCATTCTTGATTGTGCAATCGACACACCTACTTTGACGCTTTTCCGCAACAAAATGTTACAATATAAATTGCAACATAAAGAAAATAATATTTTCATAGGCTTCTACATCTGCACCCCCACTGCTTATTATTGCTATACATTGGCAAAAATTGCTAAAGAAGTAATGCCCGATTGCATATTAATAGCAGGTGGTCCACATACCAGCTTTATGTACGAAGAAGTATTAACACATGCCCCCATTGATATTGCCTTAATCGGGGAAGGAGAAATAACGCTGGAAGAGATTTTAAAAGGTCTGCCCTTAGATAAAGTTAATGGCATTGCATATAAAGACAAAACTGAAAATAAAATTAATGTCACACCACCCAGAGCACGCATTGAAGATTTGGATACCCTTCCGATGCCCGCCTACGACCTGCTTAAAATAAGAAAATACAGACCTCCCATAGGGACTTTTAAAAGGCTCCCTTCTTTCATGGTTACTTTCTCCAGAGGATGTCCTAACAATTGTTTTTTTTGTACTAAAACACTTGGATTCAAGCATTATCAAAAATCGGCGGATAATATTTACAAGGAGATCAAATATCTTTATGATGTATTTGGTATAAGAGATTTTGTGTTTGTAGATGATACATTTACAGCCTATCGCAGCAATGCTATTGCATTCTGCAAATTATTGATTGACAATAAATTAAAAATAACTTGGCATTGTTACACAAGAGTTAATAACATAGATAAGGAACTACTCGGATGGATGAAAAAAGCAGGATGTCATCAGCTGATGTTTGGCGTAGAATCTTTTTCGACTGAAGTACTGGCAAAGATAAACAAAGATATTACCCCACAACAGATTGAAGAGGCTGTATTGATGACTAAGCAAGCAGGGATAGCCTGCCGTTTAGCCATGATGATAGGCAACAGGGGTGAAACTATTGAAAGTCTTAAACACAGCCTTAATGAACTATTGAGGCTGCAACCTGACTTTATAAGCGTTCTTATTGCAACCCCCGGTCCGGGCACACCCTTTTTTAAATGGGCCGAAGAAGAAAACAGAATTATTTCCAGGGACTGGTCACTATATACGGGGGGCACTCCTGTTGTGCGACTCGATGGCATAAGTCCGGAAGAAATAAGTTACTATTACAAATTGTATTGGAAAAAGTTTTATTTTTACCCCGGCTCAATTTTACGGCTTTTAAAATACACAACCAATGTTTATCAGATTTATAACTTATGGACAGGGTTTTGGAAGATGATGAAGTTTTTGGTCGTGAGGAGAGGAAGTGCCTAGAGTACTTAGAGTTTGCCTGCCTGCCGGTAGCTACCGTGTACCCACAAATATTAGTATTTTTGTAGTATGAATAAAGAGAAAAATATAATTGAATTTTTTCCAAACTATAGTGGATATTTTTGTGATAGTCGTTTAGAGCGCAGAGG
>Ga0114951_10001741_pt1 | contig 26103 bp, 15 predicted proteins | sample AM7aDNAmetaG_FD_88677 | JGI IMG/M metagenome (GOLD analysis project Ga0114951, IMG submission 88677) | Freshwater microbial communities from Finland to study Microbial Dark Matter (Phase II) - AM7a DNA metaG | ecosystem: Environmental > Aquatic > Freshwater > Lake | place: Finland: Lake Alinen... | reverse complement strand
TTCAGGATATTGAAATAGAGGGCTACCAGCATGTCTGCGGCAGAAAGAGAACCGCCCGGATGGCCCGACGCCGCAGCGCCGGTCATCTCAACAATGTGACGGCGAATGAGCTTCGCCTTCGCCTTAAGCTGGTCGACAGAAAGCTTTTCCATTAAATTAAGCATGCCTTGGCTGATTTGTAGAGAGGAAAAAGACGACGAAGTCTAGCGGCTTTAAAAGCCTCAGTCAATCACTAAAAATTCACTAAAAATTGTGATTATCCGTTCCCTATTATCCGTTTTCGTCGGGACCACGGAAAGTCTCCCTCGAACCCCAATAGAACCTTACAATCGAAGCAACCTTGCAACGGGGGCTTGATCGTTAGCTCCATTTAATCCCTAATTCCGAGAAAAATTTGCTTCTTAAAACCAGAGCATCATATTACCATGGGGTGAGGGTATTTATGAAGAAGGCATCGGCACATTCCAATCAACTATTGATCGCCTCGAGCGAAAAAGACTCGGATCTTTATTATGCAACCCGGTTCATCGCACCGGATCCTTTCGTCTTTCTTCAAACCGGCGGCAAGAAATACATCCTTATCAACGATCTTGAGATCGACCGCGCAAGAAAACAGGCCCGTGCTCACAGCATCATTTCCACTTCCCGCCTCGCCGCGGAATATAAACAAAAACACAAAAAACAGTGTTCCTTTATCGAACTCATTTTGTATTTCCTGAAAAAAAAGAAAGTCCAAAACGTTTTTGTTCCCGGGAATTTTCCGGTCCAGTATTATGAACCGCTCAGACGTGCTGGCCTCCGCATCCAATACAAGAACGGGATCTTTTTTGAAAAGCGCCTTATTAAGGACAGATTTGAGATCGCGGCGATCACTCAGGCGTTACGCGCCACCGAAAAGGCCGCCCATGAGGCTATCAAAGTCCTGAAGGGGTCCACGATCCGAAAGGGCAAACTTTATTTCCATGGGAAAATCCTCACGAGCGAATCCCTCAGGAAACTCATTCATCAGACACTTCTTTCAGAAGACTGCGCGGGCGAACACACGATCGTTTCCTGCGGCCACCACTCAATTGACCCGCATGATCAGGGTTCTGGTCCCCTTCTCGCCCATCAACCGATCATCATGGATATTTTCCCGCGCAGTCAGAAAACGCTTTATTATGCGGACTTTACGCGCACCGTAGTCCGCGGCAAAGCCTCATCGGAACTAAAAAAGATCTATACCGCTGTCAGCGAAGGCCAGGACATCGGCTTCAAAATGGTCCGAAGTGGAATAGCGGGCAAAAAAGTACACGAAGCGATCCAGAACCGGTTCAAAGAACTCGGCTACAATACCGGCCTTAAAGACGGCCGTATGCAGGGATTTTTCCATAGCACCGGCCATGGTCTCGGATTGGACATTCACGAACCGCCCCGCGTCAGTGTCGGTGAGGATATTCTAAAGGCAGGCCAGGTCGTAACCGTGGAGCCGGGACTTTATTACAAAGGCGTAGGCGGCGTGCGATTGGAAGATGTTGTCGTGGTCACGGGGAAGGGTTGCAGGAATCTCACAAGATTTCCTAGAAAACTCGAGATTTAAGCATTTTTCATTTTCTGGAATTGTCGTTTATTAACTTTACAGGATAATGAAACTCCATAGACTGAAAACTTCTTTCATCCGCGCAAACAATATTTAAACGGAACTCCCACAAAGATGAAGAAACAAAGCTGGTTTGGATGGGGATTGATCCTCATTTTCTTGTCTGTTGTCGCCTATTTCAAAATATCCGAAGAGCTCCGCTACTATCGGGGTTTTTGCTACAACCTTCACGACAACTACCAGTATAACTTCCCCAAGAATTCCGTTTCACCTGTCGTTCTGGAACGTAACGGATTTTCCTGGCCTTCCCAAAAACGTGCCGACACGGCCTTCCTTAAAATCGAGATCCGGACGGACTGGACAAGCGTTCTATTTCTTCCCTATGTCGAAATCCGGTATCGCGATATGGTTTTGCGACAATATCTTGAAAAAACAGGCCGCGGGGTGCGCTATCTTAATTTAAGCCAGATCGCCCAGGCTTTCCCCTCTCCGGCTGAGGGAGAAAAGATCGTTTTTAAAGGACATCACCTCTCTTGGGGGCAAAGCCCTTCCGAGCTTTACCTTTTCAATAATCCCGAGATACAAAAAGCCAGGATCCTTGTCCTTGCTCCGCACCCGGACGATGCTGAGATCGCTGCTTTCGGACTTTACGATGATCAAGACGCCTATGTCGTTACCATCACAGCGGGGGAAGGCGGGAAATCGAATTACAAACGCCTTTTCAGAAACCCCAAGAGCCAGTCTCTTTTTAAAGGAAAGGTCCGCACGTGGGACAGCATTACAGTCCCTTTTTGGGCAGGCATCTCACCTCTGAAATGTTTTAACCTTGGATACTTTGATGAAACTCTAAGCAAAATGTTCCGGAATCCTTCTCAAAAAATAATTTCCCCTTTTACTCAAACGAAAGACTTGAAAACTTTCCGCCAGTACAATGTGTCGGATCTTCTGCCCAAAGAAACCGGCGAGGGAAACTCTTGGAACGGCCTGGTCAAGGATCTGGAACAGTTACTCATCAAAGTCAACCCTTCGGTCATTGTTACACCCAACCCCATCACGGACGGGCATTCGGACCATCAGTTGACGACGCTTGCATTACTCGAAGCTTTACAAAAAACGCCCACGGTCAAAGGCAGCCTTTACTTCTACACCGTTCACGCCGCCTACGCCCCGCGCTGGCCCCTTGGAACGGCACAAAGCATCGTTTCGTTGCCTCCTTTCTTTTCCAGGAGCCCCTTCTTTGAGAAGATTTATTCACTTCACTTAACACCGGATGTTTATGCCCAGAAATTCTTCGCCATGGATGACATGCACGATATCCGGCCCTTCTACTTCCTCAGCATCGAACAAGCCACCAAAGCACTTCCCGCTGCCATACAGGCCGTTTACCTTCATTGGAAAGGGGTCCTAACCATGCGGAAATATTTCAGAATGGATGAACTTTTTTTTGTGTCACCTACGGATAAAGCGACTCAGCTGAGAGAAATCTTCTTAAAAAATCTTGCCCCGGAGAATGCCTAAACGTCATGGAAATCCTACATAAGATCAGTTCATGGGCAGGAGCAATCCTTCCCCTCTTCAATGTCCCGCTTATTCTGCGGATCATTAAACGGAAATCCGCTGACGACATCAGCCTGGTTTGGGTTTTTGGAGTGTGGATCTGCATTCTGCTGATGTCTCCCGGCGCTTTAACTTCCAAAGATTTTGCTTTCCGCGCGTTCGGCTGGACCAATCTTTTTTTCTTCACGGGTGTTGTTTTTGTGACGGTCAAATATCACCATAAGTTTAAAAAATGAGTCGAGAGTACGGATTTCGGAATTTCTCGATTCGCCTTTGCTCCGAACTCAAAGCTCTCCGCTCCACACTTTAGAAATGCATCCCACCTACAAGAGAATGCTGAAGGGACTCAAAAAAAACAGCTGCTCCGGACGCTCGAAAAAAGCCTCGGGGAAGTGGTTCCTCTATATTCTGAAATGCCTCGATGGAACCTTTTACACAGGCATCACCAACGACCTTGAACGGCGCCTCAAAATGCATCAGGCAGGCAAGGCCTCCAAATACACACGCACGCGCAGACCTGTGGAAATGCTTTATTCAGAGAAATGCGGCGACCGCTCGAGCGCGCTTATCCGGGAATGCGAAGTCAAGGAATGGCCGCGCGTCAAAAAAGAGAAGCTGATCTCAGGAGAGATAAAACCGGGATAGGCGAAAGCCGTACGGAGTACATCAAAAAAGAAGAAAGCCTGACTTTGTCATACGCGGGACTCCGCAGACCGTACAGTCTTTATTGGAGCTGATCCTGCAGCTTTTGGGCGAGAGTTTCCATCTGCTTGAGCACATGATCCGGCACAAGGTCTTCCTCTTCCAGCTGGGTCTTTGCAGAATTAATAAATCCGATCAGACGCCTTAAAACTCCATTCCGCTTCTGATCCTTGGCCTCCGCCGTATCCTTAGGCTTCTGGTCCTCAAGGATCTTTTTTACCTTCGCGCGAATATCCTTCGGCTCCTTACCTTCATTCAGCACTTCCTGCCGCAGCTCCGCGAACTCCTCGGTAGGAATATTCTTATTTTCCTTGGCGAGGCGAAGAAGGTTCACGGCCTCGTAATCCGGGATCTTGCGCGGCGTTTCTTCTTCCGTGAAATCCGGCTTCACGATCCGCGGCTCTTCCCGTTCAAGAAAAGAATACGATTTAAGCAGCTTGGAGGCCGTCGCTTCCTTGATGTTCAGTTCTTTCTGGCAATATGTCTCAAAGACCTGATAGCCCCACTCCTTATAGAGCTTGTTCTTATAGATAGAGAACAGATGTTGGCCGAGCTGTATCCAGCTTGCCTTGTGTTTTTTTGCGATCTCGACTGTTTGAATGCGTAATTCGTCGTTTGACATAATTCCCTTTTCTAAATGAATTCCAGATCGATCTTCTTCGGAATGAGCTTAGCGGCAAATGCCCGGTCAAGAAGCTCGCTGAACCCGGCCTCTCCGTCCTTGCCAATGTCGACCGTGCGCTCATTCACATACATCGCCACGAATCGATCGTTCAGTTCGTCGGAGATCCCGCGGCCAAATTGGCTCGCGTATTCTAGGGCTTCCTTCCGGTGGTTCAAGGAATATTCGATGCTCTCCTTAAAAAGTGAGGCGAACTCCTTCATTGTCTCCCTGCCAAGATCGCGGCGAATGACATCGATCCCGAGCGGCAGCGGCAGCTTTGTCTTTTCGTGCCACCAGGCCCCGAGATCCAGAACTTTTTCTAGGCCGTGTTCGGCATGCGTGATCTGGCCTTCATGGATCACAAGTCCGTAATCAACCTCGCCCGATTTCACAGCGTCGAAGATCTTGTCGAAGGGAACAAAGATCGCTTCGAAAGAAGTCCGGAGCAGGGAGTCCGGGGATGTGCTTTCAAGTTTCTCGTACAACTGAAGAACCAAGTAAGCGGTTGTCAATTTTCCGGGCACAGCAACCTTGCATTTAGAATTTCCCCCTTTACTCCCAAATCCAGACTCTAAACTCCGAACGAGGATGGGGCCGTACCCTTCCCCGATACTTGCGCCGGACCTCATCACGGCATATTGGCCAGCAAGGTAGGCATAGGCGTGGCAGGAAACAGCCGTGACTTCCAGAGAAACATCCGCTGCCGCGGCCAACCCGACACCGGGTGTCGGGATGGCAGAAAGCGCGCGCTGGTTGAGGGACTCGATATCCTCGATCACATGCTCGACGCGAAAACCCCGCGTATCGATCTTGTTCTTGGCGAAAGCGTAGAACATAAACGCATCATCAGGATCGGGACTGTGGCCAAAGCGGATAAGTTTAGAAGTCATAAGGGCGGTGATTATAACCTAATCCCGGCAACGGGGAAACCCTCAAAAGACCCTGTATTAGAATTGCTTCAAATACCGGGTCGCGGAGGGGTGAACGGAGCAATGCGTATTCTAAAAGCCTTACACCGACCGCGAGGTGGCGAGATACTCCGCCTGCATCTGCGTCACCAACTGGGCCAACCCGGCAACGCTGAGGAAATTCTGGAACTGGGCATCCATAAGACGGATCAATTCATCGCCAAGCTGCTGTCTCAAAAGATCCGCCGTCGTATCATTCACACCCGCCATGGCTTTCAACCGGAGACCGCGGCCGAGATTATTTTTATTGAGAAGTGCTCCCGCAGCCTTCGGCAAAGAACCGGTGGGCGCAAGGAAAAGAGGCCGGTTGCCTGCATTATCTTTACCGAAGAGTGCATTCAGGAAGTTCCGGTCAGCCGCGCTCAAAGAAGCTTCGTCGGCAAGGACAATGACCGGCATGCTACTAAAAGCTCTCTGCACCGCCAAAAGCGCTTTCCTGTCAAACGCGAATTCTTTCGTGAGGATGAGAGCATCATAACCCTGCAAGGTCAGCACTCCGAGTCTCTTCAAAGCTTTATCGATTCGCGCCTGCTGCGTCCTGGTGATCATCTTTTGCGCCATGGCCGAAGGCAACAGCTTCGAAACCAGCACTTCAGAGCCGCTGACTGAAGCAAGGAGCGGAACAACGCCCTCCATAAAAGTCGCCGTGACCCGGGCCATCGCTTGCCTTCTCGCCCCGCTCACTTTTTCATATAGTTTAAGAAAATCTTCGAGAGAAAAGGTTTTCTTAAAATTTAAAAATTCAAAAAACGTTGGAGAGAAATCCGCCGTCCTTGCTTCGGATCGAGTGAGAGGTTTGGCAGGAACTACTTCAAGGGGCAATAACGTTTGCCCCCGGTTTCTTTGGGGCAAGTGAAGTTCTCCCTGAGAGCGCGCAGATATTTCCTGCCAAGCGCCAAGCTGAACAACGCGTAGTGTCCTGATGAAACTGAGAGGGATCTCTGTGTGATCATGATATCCCTGCCGAGCAGACTCCCCGCTCAGCTTGCCGTGAAACACTTGTACCTTCGTCAATTGAACCGTCGCGCCCGCGTTTAAATGAGTCGTGATTTCGATCACAAGCCCCGGAGGGATCCCATGAGCCGCTGCCGCCGCAAAATCCAGGATAATATTCTTGTGCGTATCGTCATGCCGGTACACCCCTGCCAGCTTGGAGCTAGCCGCCAACGCCCGCGACTCGGATCGAGTAATTGTCGGCGTGGTCGTACCGACCCCCAGATAAAGGCCTAGACGGATCATTTCCGCCCGGCGATCATAGAAAAGATTGCGCCCGTCAATGACCGCGAACGGCCGCCCCTGAAGTTTCATTCCCGCAACGTCAGCGTTCTTATACTGAGGCCATTCCGTCACAAGAAAAACGATGTCCGCCTGTCCCACCTTGGCTATATCCGGCTGGAAAACCACGCGCCCGGTCTTGATGTATTTTTGGTCAAAGTAAACTTTTTTAAAATACTCCGCTTCGCTGAGGACCGGTGTTACTTCAACCCGCAAATGCGCGTTGTACTTCTCGAACCCCTCCCGAAATTCCGCCTCGTTCCTGAAAGTTTTATAGACGTAATCCAGGAAATGTTCAATCACAACCGCCGGCGCGGGAACATTCGGCATGGACAAGATCGGATCGTGCAGGACCACACGGCTGGCTCCTTTGCTCAAAAGCTCTCTGAGGATATAAACGCTTGAGGCTTCACGCATGTCGTCGGTATCAGATTTGAACGCCATCCCGAGCATGATCACCGATTTCTCTTCAAGCGGCTGTGCCGCGCCCGGGAATTGGGCAGCTTTCGCGATGGCCCTTCTAACGATGTCTTTTTTATAAAAGTCATTAAACCCTATTGCGATGCTGATCAGCGGCAGTTCATGCCCGGTAGATTTGGAGGAGCTGAAGTGAAGAGCCAGAACATCCTTGTGAAAACAGGACCCGCCGTAGCCTGCGCCCGGGGCAAGAAAGGCGTTCCTTCCGATGCGCGGATCACGGAGAAGCGGCGATTTAACTTCCATAAAATCGGCTTCATCCCATTCCGCCGAGGCCGCGAACAGATTGGAGAGAGTAATGGAGATCGCGAGATAACTATTAGCAAGATACTTTACGATGGTTGCGCTGGCGGTGTCGGTTAAAAGAACCGTGTGAGAACTTCTTTCCATGAGAGGATACCAAAGCTCAAGGATCTCTTTTTCGGCGCGCTTCCGGTCCTCCGGATTTAATCCGGCATAAAAACCAAACACCGCCCGGTCCGGTTTGGTCACATCCTCGATCGCCTGGCCTTCCCGCAAAAATTCCGGGTTACTCACCGGGGCATAATCCCTTCCAAGCTGCAGGCCTTTGGCGCTTAGAACCTCGTCCATCCTTTTGAAGGTATCCGGAGTCACAGTCGATTTGATCACCATCGCCTTGAAGCCTCCGTGCTTACGGATCACCTCGCCGACATCCGCGGAAGCCTGCAGAATATACTTGAGATCCACTTCGCCGGTCTCCTGGGAGGGCGTCCCTACAGCAAGATAAACGATCGAGGAATCTTTGACCGCCGTTTCAAGATCGGTGGAAAAAGTGATAAGCCCTTTCCGCTTGCCTTCGATGATCATTTCCCGCAAGCCCGGCTCATAAATGGGAACCGCGGTCTCGGAACCGGCAAGAGCGTCGATCTCTTTTTGCTTGGCTTTGATATCCACAACATTAACACGATGTCCGAGCTCGGCCAGATTTGCCGCAGTCACAAGCCCGACATAACCCCCGCCGACCATGGTCACTGTTTTTTGGCGGAAGGGCCCGGCGGACTTATCCCCCGGCTCCAGATCCCGGAGCTTCTGTTGATAATCCACAAGCGTCCGGATCACCGTGCTATCGCTCAAGCGATAACCGGAGGTGCCATCAAAGGCGGGCCCGAGCGGCAGGCGTCCCACCCCGATCAGATTAATGTTGGCGCGGCGGACATCTTCCAACTTATAGATCGAGGTACCGTCCGCCCGAAGTCCGAAGAGATTCATTCCATCAAAGACAGGTTTGTTCCCCAACGCCGCGGCAAACTGGTGGATTTGAATCTCTTTTAACTGCGCGTTAGAATCCCCAGGGATCACCACAAGATCCGCCGCTTGAGCCGCTGCGTATATATCCTTTACGAATTCGAATTTGACGGACTTGAACCGCGGATTTTCGTCCTGCTTTTTTCTGACCCAGGCTTCAAAGGCGGTCTTGGCCGCCGGATCAGCAACAAAGAACTCCACGATGCCGTGATCCGTGAAAAGCTTATCGATCAGGAGAAGCGCCGGGGACGCCGCAAGCTGCTCGTTCCCGGAAGGTGTCCCGACGCTCAGAAGAGCGACTTTTTTCCCACGAAGCGCTCCATTCCCCATCCGCTCATACTCCTGAACGATGACATTATAGAAATCTATGATGTTCTGCTTGTTGATCCGCAGGATATTTTTCAGGACAAACAAAAGGTGAAGCTGAGGCGGTAATGTTTTAAGGATCTCAGCAATATCCTTGCCGTCCTGCAACTGCTGAACAGCACTTTGAACCTGGGCTTCGATCGCCCTCTTATGCTCCTCGAGCTTCTGGCCGGTGTGTTTTTCCATCTCAAGCGCCGCCTTGTAAAGCCGCTGCGCATAGATCCAGTTCAGATAGACAAAGAGCCGTTTTCCAAAGCCAAGCGAGGGATTCGTAAAAAGTGTCCGGATCCGCTTGTCGAGACCCGCGCCAAAGGCCGCCGCGCTAAGATCGGCGCCGTAGGCCCGGGAAAGCTCGGCGATATCATCAAAGTGCGCAAGCTTGGCACCAAGGTAGATCAGAAGCATTTCCTTTGCCATTTCCGCGCTGCGGATATTCATATACTGAAGCTCCTGGCGCTCCTCACGTTCCCGGAAAATACGTCCAAGAACATCCTTTGTCCTCTGCTGGAATTCCGGGCTCTGCTCCGGCATCAGGCCGAACACGACAACGGGTTCGACGTTCTTTCCGGTTTGGGGATCAAGGAACGCAAAGTCGGGCTGGAACACAAGATCAAAATCAAGGTCATCTTTGGCCGCAGGATGCGCATTCCATTTGATCACGTCATAGAGCTTCTCGGAGGTATCGGGATCGACCATCCCCCGGAATACGAATACTTTTCTTTCGCGCTTTTTCCCGGCATTGGCCTCATCGCGGCGTACTTTTCCGAGAGCACTGCCCATCTTCTGTTCGGCCATTTGAATAGCCCTGGCCTCGTAGGCAGCGTAATCATAATTCTCATCAAGCCTCGGCGCAAAATAGACCACCTGATTCGCGCCGATAATATCCGCCATACGTTCCCAGGTCATGTCTTCCCGGATAAAGGCTACAGAATGCCCCCTTTCCTTGAGCTCTCTGGCGATAGTTTCTCCATCAATCCCTTCCTTGCCGATACCGTCGATCCCCGAAAACTCTTCGCTCTCTTCCCTTGCTTCTGAGCGCTGCGGTGTTGAAGCCTTCGTGACAGCGCCCGGCACCATCTGAAGAACCTGGAATCGCCATCCCAGCTGGGCGATCTTGGCGGGATCTTCTCTTTTTACCACAGAAATGCCGACTCTCCACCCCTCTTTAAGAAGGGCTTCCAAGGTGTGCCGCTTTTCATAATCAAGCTGCAAAAGATGATCCTGGGTCTGATAGACCAAGCCCGCGGCCAGTCCCAAAAGCGCAATACTCCCGATCCCGAACCAAACCTTTCCTTCCTCCTTGTTGTACGGTACCTTCGCGAAATGTATGGGAACCACAACATGGCGCGCCATCTTTGGAGGATCCGTCTCACTTTTCAACACCCGGGCAAGAACGACAGCGGTATCTCGGCTCGCATTAAGAAAAACAACTTCTCCTTTTTCAAAAAACTCTTTCGTCTCGGAATTCTCCATGACACCCTTCAAAGCTCCATATACTTCAGAGTCCCATTCTTTCATATCTTCAAGGAGTTCGGGAACCAACGTCGCAATAAAGGCCATCACAGGCCGAATGCCTTCCGCCCCAAAAACAGCATGCGCCTTGTCCCTGCCCATACCTGAGACTGTTTGAAGAAGCGGCTTCAGCTCTTCGGACTTGGTACGCTGGATCCTTTGTCTCAGCCAGTAGGACCTCGGCTTTTGCTGCCTCAATTGTTCCCAGGCATTTCCGGAAACAAGAGCGCGCAGATCATCCGCTATCTGGGATCCTTGCTGCTCTCTTTTTTCTTCCTGTTTCATGACCCCGGCTTCCTGGGGTTCCAGGATCTGAATATCAAGGGCCCCGACACCGATCGGCAAAGCTCCCTCTGCCAACATAGGGAAAGGATAAGGCTTCCTGTCCTCGCCCATTCCGTAAACTTCCCCGGTGATCGCATTACGGAACAGATAGGTCTTGGCGGATTCCGGATCGTCCTGACTCAAGAGCCATTGGAATGCATTTTTCCCGTAAAACTGCCCCCAGGCTTTCGGCTCTCCAGCCTCGACAGAGGGATATTTTTGTTCACCCAGATTAAGCGCTACGACATATTTTTTTTCGCCCACCGAAACGGCAAACCCGACGAGGCTTTGGTTCAGGGAACCGAACCGCTTTCCCCTGGTTTCCAGCAAAAAATAGAGGTTCTGCCGGAAAAGCTCATCCTTGAAAAGCTTTTCGTATTCGCTGTTGCGCGATTGGATATAGCCCCGCAAGACGGTTTCGGAGAGCTGGACCACAAAACGGTCAAAAAGCCGGAGCGCGGCTTGATGGATCCGCACTTTCTCTAAAAGATCTCCCGTTGAGGCGGCCGCTTGCTTAAGACGCGACATTTCCTGATAAAGATCGGGAACTTCTTCTTTAAACTCATCGAGGTGATAGAGGATTTTCGCGAAGATCTCACCCCTGGCTGCGTGATACTCGATCGACTTGTAGCTCTCGGTCCCATGCGTGCGAACTTTCCGGGAACTTTCAACGAACGCCAGGACACCCGGAGGTGCGATCTCCAGACTGTTCGACGACTCACTCCTCCAGAAAAATCCGCCATCACTCTTGGATTTTTTTGAAAGAAATTTCAGAGCCCTTTCGGGGGAAAGGCCTGTCTTTGCCAACAGCGCCTTTTGCTTCATGGATTTCTGAATGATCCTCTGCCAAAGTTTAATATGCGCCCGCGCCTGACTTTTTTCCATATCGACAAGAGGCGAGGACCGGAGAGCTTCCCACTGGAGATTCATCCTGTCTGAAGAGACCGCATAGGCCGATTGAAGAGCCTTGAGATCCTCGATCATGGACTCGGCAAGCGGGAAGGGCGCGTCTATGACTTTGATCTGCCCATCCGGTCCGATAGTGCTGAGAATAAATTTACCGTCCCCATTCTTGCTGTAAAGCACGAGAAAACCGTTCGTGATCTTCCATTTTCTCGATTTCAGATTCTCGATCATCTTTTCGTAAGTGATCTTATCTCTAAAAATATCTTTTTCGCGGCCGGTCTCATTATCCACGATCGTGAAAAGTTCCGGCTCCGAACCTCCCCAGGATCCCATCAAAATAGCTCCATTCGGAAGGCCTTTCATATTGCTGGTCGCGGAGGCCTCGAGGATCATGTAGGTGATCATGTTGGTTCCGGAAACACCCTGGAAAATAATGGGCGCGTCTTTAATGTTGTAGTTCTCGATCGTCGCGAATTTGTCTTCGAGTTTGAGTACCCGAATAAGTCGCTGGATCTCCAGGAAGAGCCCGTGCGCCTCTTCACCGAATTCACGGCCGCCCAGGATGGCTCGCGCCGCGTTCTTTTTATAATCCGCAAGCTTGGCGGGATCGGCCTCAAGCGAACGCAGGATCTCCAGCCATTTAACCGGCCCTTTATAGGAAACCTGCCTGCGAACGTTCGAAACGATCGCCGTTAAGAGGAATTGTTTCCTGAGAGCCTGGGCCTGCGGATCGCTAAAGATCTCCTTCCATTCACTTTCGTCTTCAAGCGCCTTTTTGATCCTAACGTACAATTCTCTCATGACCTTCGGCCCGGAAATTTCCGTCATTTTGAATTCCTCTTGATACGCCTTCATCGCCTGATCGAACCACTCGGGTTTGCTCTGGCTTTTCTTGAGCCATAGCATCAGCCGTCCCGCGAGGTAGGACTTGATCATGTCAAATCTTTCTTTAAATTCCCCTAAAAGATCCTTATTCCCCGAATGCCGGAGCTTGATGAAGAAATCTCTGTCATCCGTTTTGGGATCAAGCCCAAGTTTCTTCTTATAATTGTCGATCAATGCCCGGAAGAGAGGCGATTGCCACTGCTCGAGCAGCACCCCGTTGGTGCTACGAAGGCCGTCCTGATTATAATGATCGATCACATCGATATATCCCGGCATCACGCCTCCCGACACCGCAGGAGTATGCTCGTAAAGGGCAACGCCGGTCACAAGATCGTAAGAAATTCCCACCGCATCCACGATGCTGATCCTTCCATTCCTGACAATGCGCGACCGCATCGCCTCGGGATACCCCAAGAGCTGAAAGGAGGCCGCATCCGGCCAATAGATGGTCGGCGTATACACTGAATGATTCATGTGGTGATGAAGCGCGTCCGGAAAAAGAGGCGTCGGGATGCTGGCGAAGACCTCATTATCCACAAAGAGGATCTTCTTTTTAACGATCCCTTTTTCCTGGAGTTTCAGGGTAAGGAGTTCCTTGGTTTTCCCATAAACCGCCAGATGCAGATCGCGCCAGAGATTAGGGGTACCCTGCGGAGAATCCGGATATACTTCGTCAAAGATCTGGACTTTTGTCCCGTCATCGGCGATATAAAAAGCTTCAATATAAAAATTCGGCATCCCGCCGACAGCGGTCTCGGTCCGGTAAACCTTAACCTTGATCTCGCGATCCACGGCTTCCCGGGCTTGCTGGAGCCGTTTCCTATAGAGAGGGTCTCCTGTGCGGCCGATCCATTCCTCAGCCTTGGCGCGGTACTCGCTACCTGCATCCGGAAAGATGCTGAAACTCAATTTGGGATCTTCGGTCAAAACCTCGCGGAGATAATCCCCCAGCGTCTTCTTGCCGCTCGTCACCTCCTCCGGAAGATCTTTCGCGAATTCCTGTCCTTTGATACGGTCGTAGATCACATTCACAGCAAAGGCATCGATGTTCTTTTCTTTGGGCTGACCAAAATTCTTTTGCCACGAAGGAAAAAGGTCATGCATTAGGGCGCCCAGTCCCCCGGTCACGGTCGTTGCCGCAACGAGACCCGCAATCGTTTTACCGTATTTTTCCTCGAGTTTCTTTAAAATTTCACGATCAAGACCCGCTTCAAGTTGCCCGGTCACCACCGTATAATCGTCAAGCTCAGGCGCGTTTTCTTCGGCATAGGAACGCAATTCAGAACGTTTGGGATTGGCTGCACGGACTACGCGGATCATGGCCTGCGCGATATCGAGGCGGTTTGTTAGTTTTCCGCCGGCGAACACGGGTAAAATATTCTTGAATGCTGATCCCGCAGCACCTACGGCATAAGGGTTCAGCCGGCCGTCTGCCACCACAGCCCTGACTCCTTTTGAAAATTTAGTCGGCATCCCACCAATGAATGCCGCCAGTCCCGCAAGCGTCGTAAGATGGTGATTTGAAAAAAGCGCGGCGATCGCCGCGGCGCGTATCGCTTCGTCGATGGTTTCCCGCGTGATCTTTCCGCTTGTCGGTTTGATCAGTTCCACAAGACTAACACCATCGGTTCCGGGGCTTAAAGAAGTCTTCCCGTTTCCAAGATCCACATACCCTGTCTTGTTCGCGCTGTAGAGTGCCAACGCTCCTGCCGCCAGTTCCTCCGCCGTCCTCACTTCCGAGCGGCGCGCGAGGGATTTCCTCAAGGCGGCTCTCATCGCGTAATGATGGATAAAGCTGGCCATGGAGTGCGCATTCACATCTTCGCTTTTGGCAAGAGCGGCCATCGCCTCATCCTGTTCGACGCCTAAATAACTTTTCACAAATGCTGCCAGTTTTTTTTGGTCGATCGCCTCTTTAACGGCATTTTGAAGGCCGTAGATACGCAGTGAAATATCCCAATGCAACATGGCATCGATGCCCTTCTCTTGGGGCTCGATCAGCGCTTCTTCCAGGCTTACGCCGTACATTTCCTGAATCAATTGGGGAATACGCGCGGGCTCATCCCGGAGGATCGATTCCAGCTCGCCGGGCTTAGAGAATATTTCCAGCGTTTTTGCCAAACCGAAAAGACGACGTCTTGGTTGCAGACGTGTCCGTTGTGAAACTTCCGGCCGGAGGGCTATGTCACGGACCCTTTCGGCCGCTTCAAAAAGTTCATTTGCCGCGATGCTCTCCTGGGCTGATTCAAACTGCTTTGAAAGAGTGTCGCGCGAATCCCCCGCCACCGATCTTTCCAAAATTTGTTTTTTGATGGCCTCCAGACGATCGGAGACTCTAAGTCGGCCCAGGCCTGTTTTTTTCTTAAGCACCGCATCGATTCTTTCAAGCTCTCCTTTCCCATAAACGTCATTCGCAAAGACGCTCTTTGAAAGACCCTTGCGGATTACTTCCACCTTCTTAACGATCCCGGAATCGGCGGTATAAACGATCACTCCGATGCTTCCTCGGGGACCTCTTAATAGATAATGTGTGGTGCTGCCTTCCTGAATATTTTTTAGATCAGGAGCGACGAGCACTCCCTTAGAAGCTAAAACGAATTGACTCAGATCATAAATATCCCATGCGCGCTTAGACGCCAATTCCGGAGCGCTCTCCAGTCGCGCCTCGGTTTTCGCGGACTTTCCCCGAACTTCGGAGCGGGCAGAACGGGAAACCGGTTGAGGCTGAGAAGACGTTTCAACAGAAAAAGCTATAAGAATTCGCATGCCGGCATCAAATTCGGCCATGTGTTCGTCAGCGCGATCTTTAAAAAAAGCGATGGTCCCGCGAACGATCCCGCTTATCCTGGACAAACGGAATGCGAGCTCGCGGCGCCAGAAGCGCGGCGACACCGCCTTGAAAAAAGAGGACTGTGTGATCGTCTCCGGGGCAATATGAGAACGCGTGATCGCATCGGAACCAAGCAGCGCTGCGAGATAATTTTTATTGGAATCCGTTGCGATCTCCCCGATCGAAGGCGTGATGCCGATATAGGAACTTCCGGAGGCTGTGATCTTTTCTTTGAATCCATCCGTGTGAAAACCGCCGGTAATAATGACGGCCTTCGTTTGTTTGCGTTCCTTCATCACCTCTCGGGCACGCTTCATCATGAAATCTTCGCGCCGTATCGCGCCGGCATAGAAATCCATGGCTTCGCCATACAACGGCTTGAGGCTTGAGACTTGAGACCTGAGACCTTCGTTTTGAGTCACTCGTCTCTGGTCTCTGTGCTGCAATCCCTGAAAAAGTTTCTCCGGGGTGATCTCGCGGGTCAAGATCTGCTGGTATTCCTCCCGGGAAAGCTCCAGATGGAACAATTTCCTGAGAAGCTGGTATTCCCGGAGCGCTCGCACGAGCGCCTTTTCTGCGTCGGCTTTGGCTAATGCTTCGACCAAAGAAGAGGTGATTTTTTTTATCTCCTCCTGAAGCCGATCGCTTTGAAGTTCCGACATCAGGATCATCTGCTGGATCCGGAGGCGAAGATTGGGATAAGTCTCAAAAGAAAAACCGACCGGCAACTGATCCATCAGGCGTTCGAAGACAAATCTCGTCTTATAAACAGGAAGGTCATTTTTCTTCGCCTTTTCAAAAATTGCCCCGACTTCCTGCGCGAGGCGCAAGGCACTTTGCTCAAAGCTGGCTTGGCTCTTTGAGCTTTGCTCTTTGAGGAGACCGGGCAAGGATTTCATGAAGGCTTCTTTTTCTTGTTCGGCTCTTGCAGAGTCGATCTTTCCGTCCAGCGCTCGAAGACGGAAATAGCGAACCAGCGTCGGCCATGCACCCTGAGCCGTCACATCCGTGAGATCCGTTTGAAGGACCTCCTGGGAAGATTTTTTGAGTGTTTCCAGCCAGCTCTCCAAAGAAACGGTCCTCTCTTCAAAGTCCGCATATCGCGTCAGAATGTCGCGAAGGCCGGGATTCAACCGAAGGCTAGCCTCCTTTTGCCACCCCAGATAGGCGTCATACAAAAATGTGTCGGCAGTCCCCCTGCCCTCATAAACTTTTTTGTAGGCCTCGCGGTTTTTTCCATAAGCTTCAGCATTCTCGATGCCATACGCCTCTGTGGTCTCGCCGCCGGACAGCAGAGCAGAGACCCAATTTCCGCTTTGCTCTGATTGCCTGGGGTTGGGACTGGGGGCAACAGTCTGTTCCGACTTTAGGTTTTCCCTGATGAATGGTAGTCGGAACTGCCCCAATCTCCGCTTTGCTTCGATTGATTGGAATTCGAACTGTGGTTTTTGGTCTATGAGGAACACTTCCGCGCCGGTCAACTCCCCCGCCTTGAGAAGGTTATCATTCACCGCGCTCTGAAGTTCTGCATCCTTGGGGAAAAACCGGAAAAGTTCGGGCTGAAGCTTGCCGCCGGCGCCTTCTACAAGAATAAGCTTAAGGCCGTAACTTTTGGATAAGTATTGGAGGATGTTCCGGATGTTTTTCTGGGCGTCGTAGTTCGCGTGAGCTTCCTGAATGTGGATTAAAACCTGCTCTTTGTCTGCAGTATTCACCTCATCGCCTGACGGGAAAGCAGGAATAATACCGGTGATTTTTCCGAATTCTTCGGGGATCTTGAAAGAAGGAATAAATGCGGAGGATTCCACATTCGCTGCATAAGCGACCGGAGCAGGCATAAAGGTGCTGGTCACAAAGAAAGCGCCCGCGACAACGCCGGCTAAAAACCTATTGCAGTTCCTGATAAAGCGCATGTGATGAATGTTTGCCTTTTCGGAGTTTTTACGATGAAGGATTTACAGAAAGATAGCACAATTTTCTTAAATTTCAAGCGCTTGGAAAAGAATTTATCATTCCGTGTATAACGCTTTTTAAAGGCGCTCTATTTTCGAGGTAATCGCTATAAATTGATCGGCATAAAAAAAATCCAGAAACTCAAGAAATTGATGCGTAAGATGTTGATTTTAAATGAGTTCTATTATATATATATCTGTGTTAAGCCACCTCTAATCTCAAAGGAGGAATTTGCCATGCAATTTAGGCTCATAAGAAAAGCTTCTTTTTTCTTCTTTTTCCTTATTATCCCTCTCTTCGCTTCCCCGCTCTTGCTAAGATCCGAAACGGTGAATCCTGCCGCTAACACTTCGGTCCCGCTATCGAGCCTTTCGGTTCCTGAGGAACTCGGCAAGGTCCAGGAACGCTTTTCCGGGAAGAGCGCAAGAACGGTCATTCAAATCCAGGACGTTCATGCGCATTTAGCCGCGCAACAGAATATTGCCGCCATCCTGGAACGCCTTCGAACCGTATTCGGCATTAAAACATCAGCTTTGGAAGGTGCCTGGACCTCCACATCGCTCCCCAAGAGCCAAATGATCCCGACTTCGCGCGAGAAACAACTTTTGGCCGGGACTCTGCTCGAGGACGATCTGATCTCGGGACCCGTCTATACCGCGATCATGTCTCCGAAACCGGTTTTACTCGTCGGTATCGAAAATGACGCCCTCTATGAAAAAAACCGCGCCATTTACCTCGCGCATCTTTCGGTGGATGGCAGGATCAAGGAACAGCTCCGAGTCCAAAGTGAGAATCTGGAGAATCTCCAAAGATCGGTCTGGAACCCCGATCTTTTGAACTTCGGCAACGCTGCCGGAAAATTCCGCGATACCGCTGACCTTGGCAAATTTTTTCCGTTCCTCTTTAGCGCGGCCGAAGCGAATGGCGCTGAGACTTCAAACCTCGCGCAAATCACTCTTTTAAAGGATACCCTGGCGCTTGAAAAATCCTTTTCGAAGGAAAAGATGGAGCAGGAGGTCAAAACCCTGATGCGGGAATATAAGAACACTCCGTGGACCCTTGAGGAATTGATGCGCGGAGGCAAGATCCCGGCCGAAAAACTGGGCTCTTATCCGGAAATACAGAAGCTAAACCGCCTCTATCAAATGCGTGATCAGATCTCCCTGCAGGACCTGATGGCCCAAATTGAGGTCTTGATCGGGCAAGTCCTCGAAAAACTCTTCAAAACACCGGAAGAACGCTCCTTATGGGAAAAAATGGAGCGTTTTTATCTTACCAAGCGGATCCTTTTGCTCCAGGCAACGCCCTCGGATATACAAGCCTACGAAGCGATCAAGGAAACGCTTGAAACCGATATTTCCGAAGAGTTCCGGCTGTCCCTGGAATTTTATGATGTTGTCAAAAAACGCGACGACATCTTCTTCGACAAGATCATGAATGACCCGGCTCTTGCGGGCGATATCGCGGTCGTCACGGGCGGATTCCACACGAGCGGACTTTCCCAGAAATTCCGTGACGCCGGGATCTCCTATATCACGATCACCCCGGAGCTCGGGGATACTGCCATGAACGAGAAGCTCTATGAAAAGCGCATGACGGAAGCAGAAATCCCAATGGAGAAAAGCTCAGAGACCGCGCTGTCATCCGCTGACAGGGCGCCTACAGCCTCAACGCTTTCCGAACTCCGTAATGCCCTCGCCAGGATCGATGAGGATTTTCCGCCGGCTGTTGCAATCCTCAAAAAGACAAAAAACGTGTGGAAAGCAAAAAAACGGTATTTAAGGTACCCCGTTTCTGTCTCGCCATCGCAAGAAATCTCCCATCTTTCCCGCGAAGGAAGGATCTCTCCCGAAACCAAAACCGGGACGTCCGTCAACGCTTCAAGACTTCGCCTGGATGAATTCATGGCCAAGCCCCGCGCCGAACAGCTTGCTATTTTCCGGCTCTGGCTCAAGACCCAGCACAAGTCCATGCTGGTCTCTTCCGTCAGCGTTCTGACGAAGATGCTCGAAACTCCCGGGACCGAGGCCCGGCTTAAAGCACTTGTTGCCCGGGGGGATCTGCTCTTCCTGCTTCAGGATGTCGCCGCGGATAAAACGCCTGTTGCGCTTTTGTCGCGTGGGATCGAAAGGATTGAAGCCTCAGACCTGGACGCGATCCAAAAAACTTCTCCGTTCTTGAGCTATGCGCGGCATCGCCCCTATGTATTTATGAAGAATGGCTACACGCGTTCAAACCATGTCGTCGTGGATGAGGATTCCGTCTGGTTGGAACTTTTCCCGGTCATTACCGCAAGCGCAAGCCATTATGAGAACGCAAGGAACGCCGCATTTCTCGCGCTGATCAAGTCTCTTGGTACGGAGGTTATTTCGCAGGAAGTTGCCGGAAGAGCCGCTTAACCCTTCCGAGACCGGCTATCGACTGGGCTATGAAACTTCGGCGCGCTCTTTCCAATTGGCGAGAGTATTCTCAAAGCTTTCATCAAGAATAGCCCGGATCTTGGCTTCTCCGAGGATCATGCCGGCGATCCCTAGATCCCAGGCCACTTCGATCTTCACCCGTGTTCCTTCGGAACATGCTTCAAAATCATGGGTCCGGGTCATGACGCCGTTCATGGGAAGCTTGCTTTGGATCACGGCCCGGCTCATAGGTTCCCAAACGATCATTTCATTTTCAGCTTCGATGCACTGGCGTCCCAATTCGGAAGATTCGCGCCACCGGAACCCCTTGCCTTCCGCGATCTCTCCCGTCCGTTCGCTCTCCTTGACGCCGTCCACCCATTCGGGCATCCGGCGTATATCCGCAAGAATCCCCCAGACTTTTTCGAGAGACGCCCGGATCAGGATGGATTTAGTGAGTGTCTGCATATGTTTAGTTTAAGGTCACAATGTCCCCTCGTCACCATGTTATTTTTCATCTTTGTGGCTTGATGACGTTATTTCAGCTCGATCGAAACGGGAGTGCCCTGCTCCTTATTGAAAATTTGAGTCCTGCCTTTTTTTGAAACAAGCGGTTACGCTGATACCTTTCAAAAATTCGAAGAACTCTAGTTTGAAACACGCTGAGGATATCAAGACTGCCGGCTTGGAATTAAACGTTCAATTCCAAAGCAACCGGACAGTGATCCGAGCCGATCACATCTTTCAAGATCGTCGCGTTTTTGACTTTCGGGGCCAGATCCTTTGTCACGAAATGATAGTCGATGCGCCAACCCACATTCCGCTCGCGCGCGCCGGTCTTCATATCCCACCAGCTATAATGCCCGGGCTCCTTGTGGAATTCCCTGAAAATGTCCACCTGCCCGTCAGCCATAAACTTGTCAAGCCAAGCACGCTCGACGGGCAAAAACCCGGAATTCCCTTCGTTCTCTTTCGGCCTGGCAAGATCGATCTCTTTATGCGCCGTGTTGTAGTCCCCTGAGATAATCACGCTCTTGCCTTTTCTCTTCAGGACTTTCACACATTTCAGAGTCTCATCATAAAAATCCATCTTGAATTGGAGCCGCTCGTCACTCGCCTTGCCGTTCGGGAAATAGATATTGAGAAAGGCGAATGCGGGGTATTCGGCGATGATCACGCGACCTTCCTCGTCGAATTTCTTGACGCCAAAACCCTGATCCACGCTAAGCGGTTTTTCTCTCGTAAAGATCGCGACGCCGCTATAACCGGGCCTCACCGCGGAATTCCAATAGGTATGATAACCTTCCGGATGCATCAGGAACATATCCAGCTGTTCGGGTTTGGCCTTAGTCTCCTGAACGCCGAGAATATCGGGCTTCTCGCGTTCGAGCCATTCCAGAAATCCCTTTTTCTGCGCCGCTCTTATTCCATTAACGTTCCAGGAAAGGATCTTCATCGGATCCCCACCGAATCCGCCGGCGGAAGATCTCCCGCCTTGATCTTTTCGAGATAGTCTTTCGCGTAGACATTCTCCGGCTTCAGTTTCAAGGTCTTCTCAAAATACTCTTTCGCTTTGTCGTGACGGCCGGCCAAAAAGTTGTAATAGCCTAGATAATTCGAACACCAGACGCTCTTTCTGTCATCCCCGCAATAATCTTTGATGGTCTCTGCGGCCTTGTCATACTTCCCCAGGCGCTCGTAACTTCGCGCTTTCCACAAGAGGATTTTCCGGTCCCCCGGCTGCAACGCGCGATAGCGATCAATGAAATCCAAAGTCTTTTGCGGCGCCGCAAAGAGATCGAACTGCAAGTAGGCCATGCACTTGTAGGCCTCGGCATTGTTGGGATCAAGACGGATCACCTGCTCCAGAATATCCGCCGCCTGATTTTGAAGCGTCAGATCGATATACAGCTTGGCCAGATTGAGAAGCGCCGCGGTATCCTTTGGATTTTTTTCAGCCTCGGATCTCAGACGCTCCCAATGTTTTTTATAACCCTCTGCTCCTGCCGGAGATAATAGGCCGTAGGCGTAAGCATAATGATCTTTCGGTATCGCCGCGTATTTTCCATTCTTAAAAGCAAAATCGTATGGGAACTTTTCTCCCTTGATAAAAAACCGGTTGGCGTGGTCGAAGAGGGCGTGACGGCGCATATGATAAATATCCAAAAGCCAACCCCCGGCCCCTTTCTCCATCATGATCGGCTGGGCTTTGTCGGTGGTATAAAACATAGCAACAGCGTGATCGCCGTCTTGGAGGATTTCATAGGGCCCGCTCCAAGCCCTGAGTCCGTTATCACATTGAAGCCGGGAAGGTTCTACTCCGATCATTTGCGTCATGACCGCGGTGGCTTCCGTAGCCAGGGGAGTCATTCCGACGTTCACGCATAAACGGCAGGCTTCAATGCTTGTTTTCACCAGGGCTTCCGGCGTCGGCTGCGGAATAAATATTTTCCGCATATCCTCGGTGAGCGTCCTGGAAACTTGGGAGTTTCCGGCTGGGAAACCATCTTTGCCGCCGGCACCTCCCGACGCATAGGACGCCGCATCTTTAAGATAAGCGGTCATAGCTTCCTCGTTCAGAGTGTTCTCTGCCTTGGCAATAAAATGCTCCCATATGGCCATGAGCCCATCGCCAAAATAACCCGCCTGGAAGAATGGCTGTACCGCCATCCTCTCAATGTACCCGCAGAAAAGATCGGTAAAAACCGCCTCCGCTCCGTAGCCCACCTCGAGCTTCAGCTCCCTCTCCTTAAATGAAACGAGCAGTAACAACCCTTTGCGGCCGAAGCGATTCCCGATCTTCCAAGTGCTGAACATTTCAGCGGCCACGGCTTTGATTTCACGGCCTCCAAGGGAAGGGATCGTCACCACGACGGTTTCAACGCCATACTTCTTTTCGAAATGATCCAGCTGGCTTTCGGGGTTCTCGAGCCCCTGCTTTATCTTCCCCGCAAAATCATAGATATGCCTGACCGGAACGGGCCGCGACCGGAGAACATCCGTAAGATCAAACACCGCCTGCCTCTTGCCGCACCCGGTGCCAACACACATAAGCGCGACTCCGAGCAGAGCGATAAAAGAACAAGTGCCTTTGGAATATTTCACAAGAAGCCTTTCCTCTGTCTCCCCGCATTTTAAATTCACGGGGATACCCTAATTCCGATCAGGAAGAAGCTTGGTCTGAGCCGGGTTTATTCGCTGAAGAGACTTTTTTAAGAGCATTCGCTACGATTTTTTTCAAAGCCTCGGCATCCGTCACCATTGCAGAAAGAAGCGTTGTCCCGGCGAGCACAAGCCGGATCGCTATAGAACTTAGCAAAAAGGCTCCCGCTCCGAGAAAAGACACGACGATCCACTTAAGATCAAGATTGATCGTCCCCTGGGCCGTGGCGATCCGGAAAGCTTCCAGTTTAAAAAGCGTTCCCCACGTCTGAATAAACGGCATCATAATTTCAGGAGTCTTCAGGATTTTAAGGATCGTAAAAAATATTTTCATGCTCCAATACCCGCCAAAGCAGATCATCCCAAGTCCCAATACCGCGCCCAGCGCCCTCAACGAATCCTTCATGCCGGATCCGCCGGCGGAGGTTGTTTCTCCCTTGCCCATGTCATTCACCTCAGCCCCCTTTTTCTTGGAAATTATTGAGGTTCCCGTTTCGGAATGTGGTTCCCTCTTGCTTATGAGGTTTTATTTGGAAAGAATTTCCTGAGCCCGCTCCGGTTGATCGGTGCGGATCACAAGGCAGCCGCATTCCTGATTCGGTGTAGCGGTACAGTAGGCGTAGGCGATATTGATATCCGCCTCAGCGAGGGATTGGCAGATGCGCGCGAGTGTTCCGGCTTTATTATCGATCTCGACGACCAGAACGTCCTGTTCCATCACATAAAGTTCTTCCTGCTCGAGAAGAAGGCTGGCTTTAGTAGGATGGTCCACGATAAACCTGACCACGGCATTGTCCACGGTGTCATGCACCGCCATGGCGAGGATATTGACCCCGGATTCGGAAAGGATAGAACAAGTACGCGCCATGATCCCAGGACGGTTCGGCAAAAAAACGGAAAGCTGTTTTTGGATCGGCATGACCGCACCTCTTCCCTTAAAAATTGAAAAGCAAGCTTATCGATCTCTCAAAGACGGGACAACTTTTCCGGCGCTCCAAACCCGTTATCCTGCTTTTGTTTTCCCCGGCGGAGCGGAAACAGACAGCTGCGTCAGAAGGTCATTTCTCGAGCGCGGAGGAAGAATGGTAATATCCGCCTCGCCTTCAACGATTTTTTGTGTTTCCAATATTTCAAAAAGGGCTTCGGCAACAGCCTTGTCCTGGGAGATCTTATCAAGTTCCGCTCCCACGATCTCAGAACGGATTGCTACGGCGCGCGCAAACTCCGCCGCGGCTTCTCGCTCGGCCGTGCTGGCGATAATATTGACCTGATTGGTCCCGTCCTGGCGGATCGCGGAGGTCACCTGCCTCAGGCGGTTCACCACTTTCTCTTCGATCTGCTTGATCATCCCGACATCCCTGAAATGGACCTTCCGGATATAAACGGAACCCACTTTAAATCCCCACTGCTGGGCATCGGGAGAAACGCCTTCTCGCACGATCTGGCTCATCGCGTGCCGGTTTTCAAGCATATCCCCCAATTTCATGTTGCTGAGACATCGAACCGTCAAATTGCTGACATTCGCGCTCAAAGACCCGCGAGGATCAATATTGCGAAAAACATGCGCCACAGGATCGGTGATGAACATTTCGTACCAGACTCCGATTCCCATGGGGGCGCCTTCTTCAGAATTGACCGGATTGCTCCGGATATATTCCTGATCAAGTCTCAGGTCCCGGACATGGCATTGTCCTAAAAAATTCACCAGCAGCGCCCCGGGGCCAAGCCTCAGCCAAAGAAAATGCAAGCCCGGTTCCCTGATCACGCTGAGCACTTTTCCAAAAAGCATGTACACCCGGGCTTCGTTTTCCCGGATCACAACATAGAACCCGAAGAGACGCAGCAATCCGAGAACTATGGGCTCGAGGATAAAACAAACGAATGCCGTCCCGAAGATGGTCCCATAAAAAATCGTCATTTTTCAGCCTCCAGCACTACCCGGCGCGCTTTTTCAAACAACTTCAACTTGATATTCCGGAGATAAAAAGTCAGTGCATCGGCGCCATTTTTTTTCAAAATGGCCAATTGTTCGGCAAGCTGCTTCAACAGCTGAACTTCCGCCTGAGCCTTAAGCGTTTCGATCTCCACCGCTCTTTTCGACTGCACGATTTTCTGGTCGGCCGACGCCTGCGCCAGGCTGATCTCTGACGACACCTGGTTATGCGCCGTATTGATCGCTGCAAGAGCCGATTCCACCTCGGGCGGAGGATCGATCTCCGTGATCAAAGCCGCCTCAAGGACAATACCATAACGGGCTACCGAGGTGCCGCATTCCCGCTCCATGTGATGATTCAGATCGCTCAGGTTCTTCCTCAGGTCATTGATGGAGATCCCGGGAACGTGAGTCGCGGATGATTTTAAATTATCTATCTCCAGGGAAGTTTTCGGCGCCTCAAAGTTGGCGATGCGTTCTCTCAAAACCGAAACAAAATATCCCATGATATGGGCGATCGGATTGCGGACACCGAACAGATAGGCATACAAGTTTTTTTCATTCACCGCGTAACGGATCTGCCCCTTAAGACCGGTATTGAGCTGATCCTTGGTGACTGCCTCAAGGATCATGCCCTGTCTGTTTGCCTTGGGGTTCTCGGGGTCATAGGCAATATTGGCCGTTTGTGTGGCTATGGAGACCTTGTACACGGTTTGCCAGGGGAATTTGAAATGAAGTCCGGGCGGCACCACCTGCAAAAGCGGATAGTTATACCGCTGTTTTTCTTCTTCGGAGAGATTCCGGGAGATGGAATCTTCCGAGGTCATTGCCTCACCGAAGCGGTGCGCCTTGCCAAAGGAGGTTATCGCGGCACGCTGATTTTGATCAATAATATAAAAACCGGATAATAGGCAGCGGATAACGAACCAGCAGGCAAAGCCGACCAAAACCGCCGTTACAAAGGAGGGATGCATTATTGCCGATTGAACGCCAGAATAGTAATCTCCCATAGCGCTGTGAGAATACCTTGTCTCTTCATCGAAATCAACTTTTTTTCTCCGCCTTGCAAAACCAAACGCAACGCATTTGTGATATCCAACGAGTTAACCCAAGTTCGTCGTGCGCCCCTTTTCACGGCGCACGACGAACTTGGGTTAGGCCTACTTCATGCTTACGTTTAAGCAAAAGAGCCGCACCCGCTTAAGCAGGTACGGCTCTTTTCATAATAAATCCCGGCAGTTTGCTACTCTCCCAACGAATTGCTCCGTTAGTACCATCGCCGGTAGAGGGCTTAACTTCCGTATTCGGAATGGGAACGGGTGTTGCCCCTCTCCTATGGCCACCG